>JGI20194J14741_1000116_pt1 | contig 12133 bp, 10 predicted proteins | sample NGESurshal092012_5_FD_14741 | JGI IMG/M metagenome (IMG submission 14741) | reverse complement strand
AACATCGTGGTCTCCCGCCGCACCGTGCTGGAAGAGACCCGCGCCGAGCAGCGCCAGGAGCTGGTGCAGAATCTCGAAGAGGGCCAGGTCATTGACGGCGTGGTCAAGAACATCACCGACTACGGCGCGTTCGTCGACCTCGGCGGCATCGACGGCCTGCTGCATGTCACCGACATCGCCTGGCGCCGGGTCAATCATCCGACCGAGGTGCTCAATATCGGCCAGCAGGTGAAGGTCAAGATCATCAAGATCAATCACGAGACTCACCGCATCTCGCTCGGCATGAAGCAACTGCTCGACGACCCGTGGCAGGGCATCGAGGCCAAGTTCCCGGTCGGAACTAAGTTCAAAGGCCGCGTCACCAACATCACCGACTACGGCGCCTTCGTCGAATTGGAGCCGGGCATCGAGGGCCTGATCCACGTGTCGGAAATGTCGTGGACCAAGAAGAACGTGCATCCCGGCAAGATCGTCTCGACCTCGCAAGAGGTCGAGGTGCAGATCCTCGAAGTCGATCCGGTCAAGCGCCGCATCTCGCTCGGCCTCAAGCAGACCATGCGTAATCCGTGGGAGGTGTTCGTCGAGAAGTACCCCCCGGGCACGACGGTCGAAGGCGAGGTCAAGAACAAGACCGAGTTCGGCCTGTTCCTCGGCCTCGACGGCGACGTGGACGGCATGGTCCATCTGTCCGACCTCGACTGGAAGCGTCCGGGCGAGCAGGTGATCGAGGAATACAAGAAGGGCGACATGGTCAAGGCGCAAGTGCTCGACGTCGACGTCGAGAAGGAGCGCATTTCGCTCGGCATCAAGCAGCTCGCGGGCGACCCCATGGAGTCCGCCGGCGATCTCAAGAAGGGATCGGTGGTTACCTGCGAGGTCACCGAGGTGAAGGAGGCGGGCATCGAGGTCAAGATTGTCGGCACCGACCTGACCGCCTTCATCCGCCGCGCCGATCTTGCGCGCGAACGCGGCGAGCAGCGCCCCGAGCGCTTCGCAGCCGGCCAGAAGGTGGACGCCCGCGTCACCCAGTTCGATCGCAAGACCCACAAGGTCGGCGTCTCCATCAAGGCGCTCGAAGTCGCCGAGGAGAAGGAAGCGATCGCGCAATATGGTACCGCCGATTCCGGTGCTTCGCTCGGCGACATCCTGGGCGCCGCGCTCAAGCAGCGCGACGACAAGGTCGACGACAAGCCCGAAACCGAAAAGGCCGAGGAATAGGCCATCGGCCGGCCGGTTCCATGCCTAGCCAAAGTCACCCCCCGGGCTTGACCCGGGGGTTTTTCTTAACGACATCACATTGCCAAAAGCCGGTCGGATACCGTCGGTTCGCTGTAATATCCGGGGCGCGATTCGACTTTAGAGGACGAACCCCATGTCGCTCGATGCCGATGCCATCGTCGATCGCCGCCGCATGCGGCGCAAGCTCACCTTCTGGCGCGTCAGCGCGCTGCTGATCGCGCTGCTCGCGCTGGTCGGCCTGGCCGCCGCGTTGGTGCCCGGCGGCCGGTTGACGGCGCCTGGCGCCTACATCGCCCGCATCAAGGTGCAGGGTCTGATCCGCGGCAATCAGGACCGCGTCGCGGCGATCGAACGCTTGGCCAAGTCGCGCGCGCGCGCGGTGATCGTGCATATCGATTCGCCCGGCGGCACCACGGCCGGCTCCGAGCAGCTTTACGACTCGCTGCGCGCCTTGCAGGCGAACAAGCCAATGGTGGTGGTGGTCGACGGCCTGGCCGCCTCCGGCGCCTATATCGCGGCGATCTCGGCCGAGCACATCATTGCCCAGGACACCTCGCTGGTCGGCTCGATCGGCGTGCTGTTCCAGTATCCCAACTTCACCGACGTGCTCAAAACCATCGGCATCAAGGTCGAGGAGATCAAATCGTCGCCGCTCAAGGCCGCGCCCAACGGCTTTGAGCCGACCAGCCCGGAAGCGCGCGCCGCCATCGCGGCGATCGTCACCGATTCCTATGCCTGGTTTAAGGACCTGGTAAAGGATCGCCGCCAGATGAGCGATGCGCAGCTCGCCGCGGTGGCTGACGGACGCGTCTTTACCGGGCGCCAGGGCGTCGGCCTCAAGCTGGTGGACAGCCTCGGCAACGAAAAGACCGCGCTGGCCTGGCTGGAGAAGGAAAAGAAGGTCCCGGCCTCGACGCCGGTGCGCGATTACTCGCTGGAGCCGCGATTCAGCGAGCTTTCCTTCCTCCACGTTGCCGCCTGGACCTTCGAGGCGGTGGGTCTGAATGCCATTGCCCACCGCATCGAGGCGTGGGGTGCGGTGCAAGCGATCGAGCGACTCAATCTTGACGGTCTCTTGGCGCTTTGGCACCCTCCCTCCGCCAACTGATCCCTGATCGAGCAAGGCGGCCGCAATGATCAAGTCCGAGCTTGTGCAACGTATCGCCGCCCAGAACCCCCATCTCTATCAGCGCGACGTCGAGAACATCGTCAACGCGATCCTCGGCGAAATCACCAATGCCATGGCCCGCGGCGACCGCGTCGAGCTGCGCGGCTTCGGCGCCTTTTCGGTCAAGCACCGGCCGGCCCGCACCGGGCGTAATCCGCGCACCGGCGCCCATGTCTCGGTCGAGCAGAAATCGGTGCCGTTCTTCAAGACCGGCAAGGAAATGCGCGAGCGGCTGAACAAGACCGGCCCGGTGTAAGCGGCCGGTTTCCCCGTTTGGTTAGAATGGTATTGTGGTGGCCGGGGTTGACCCGGCCATCGATGTTTTTGGGAAGAGGCGTCACCGGTGTTCCGCAAAATCGTCACGGCCATCATCGTCGTCCCGCTCGTCACCGTTATCGTCGCCTTCGCGGTGGCCAACCGGCAGGCGGTGACGGTGTCGTTCGATCCGTTCTCGTCGGTCAACCCGGCCTATGCGGCGACCCTGCCGCTGTTCGCGATCATCTTCGCGGTGCTAATCCTCGGCGTGTTGATCGGCGGCATCGCCGCCTGGATCCGCCAGCGCAAATGGCGACGTAGCGCGCGCCGGCTCGATGGCGAGGTGCGCGCGCTGCACGACGAGATGGACACCATCCGCCGCCGCTTCGGCACGCCCGAGCAGACAGCAGGCCTGCCAGAACCGAGCCCGCTGCCGGTCCTCCCGGGGCCGATTCCTTAAACAGCACCCGGCGGTTCCGCTTTGCGGGGAGGGGGCGAAGGCTGCTAGAACCCCGGCCATGCCGCTGATCGTCAAAATTTGTGGGCTGAAGACCCCGGAAGCGCTTGATGTGGCGCTGGAATCCGGCGCCGATCTGGTCGGCTTCGTATTCTTTGCGCCGAGCCCACGCCATCTCGGGCTGCCGGCCGCGCGGGCGCTCGGCGAACGCGTCAATGGCCGCGCCGGCAAGGTCGCGCTCACCGTCGATGCCGACGACGAGACGCTGAGCGCCATCGTCAAAACACTGAAGCCCGACATGCTGCAATTGCACGGCAACGAGCCGCCCGAGCGGGTGGCGGCGGTGCGCGCGCGTTTCGGCCTGCCGGTGATGAAGGCGGTGCCGGTCGCCGAGCGCAAGGACCTCGTGCGCATCGATCTTTACAAAAAGGTGGCCGACCGGCTGATCTTCGACGCGGGCGCGCCGCAGAACGCCACGCGCCCGGGCGGGCTCGGCCAGCCATTCGACTGGACCTTGCTCAAGGGCGTCGATCCGGGAATTTCGTTCATGCTGTCGGGCGGGCTCGACGCCGGCAATGTGGCGGAAGCGTTGCGCGTCACGCGCGCGCCGGGCGTCGACGTGTCCTCGGGCGTCGAGCGCGTGCCCGGCGAAAAGGACCCGGACAAGATCCGCGCCTTCATCCGCGCCGCGCGCGCGGCCGAGGCCGCGCTTGCATCGAAGGTCAGCGCATGACCGCGCCGCAGCCCAATTCGTTCCGCACCGGCCCCGACGAGCGCGGGCATTTCGGCATCTATGGCGGCCGCTTTGTCGCCGAGACGCTGATGCCGCTGATCCTCGATCTGGAGAAGGCCTACACGGCGGCCAAGGCCGATCCGAAATTTCAAAGCGAAATGGATGGCCATCTGGCGAATTATGTCGGGCGGCCGTCGCCGCTCTATTTTGCGGAACGTCTCACGCAGCATTTAAGAAAGACGGCTTCCGGCCTTTCGGCGGGCGGCGCGAAAATCTATTTCAAGCGCGAGGAGCTCAACCACACCGGCGCGCACAAGGTGAACAACGTACTCGGCCAGATCATGCTGGCGCTGCGCATGGGCAAGACCCGCATCATCGCCGAGACCGGCGCCGGCATGCATGGCGTCGCCACCGCCACGCTGTGCGCCAAATTCGGATTGCCCTGCATCGTCTACATGGGCGCGGTCGACGTCGAGCGGCAGAAACCGAACGTGCTGAGGATGAAGATGCTCGGGGCCGAGGTAAGGGCCGTCGAGTCGGGTTCTAAGACGCTAAAAGACGCCATGAACGAAGCGCTGCGCGACTGGGTAACTAACGTCACCGACACGTTTTATTGCATCGGCACCGTCGCCGGCCCGCATCCCTATCCCGCCATGGTGCGCGATTTTCAGTGTATCATCGGCCGCGAAACCCGCGAGCAGATGCAAGCCGCCGAAGGCCGGCTGCCGGATTCGCTGATCGCCTGCATCGGCGGCGGCTCCAATGCCATGGGCTTGTTTCATCCGTTCCTCGACGAACGCGCCATCGAAATCTACGGCGTCGAAGCCGCCGGCCACGGACTGGACAAGAAGCATGCGGCCTCCATCGCCGGCGGGCGGCCGGGCGTGTTGCACGGCAATCGCACATACTTGCTGATGAACGACGACGGCCAGATCGAGGAGGCACATTCCATTTCCGCCGGCCTCGATTATCCCGGCATCGGGCCGGAGCATGCCTGGCTCAACGACCTGGGCCGCGTGAAATTCCTCTCGGCCACCGACGACGAAGCGGTGGCGGCGTTCCAGCTTTGCAGCAAACTCGAAGGCATCATCCCGGCGCTGGAGCCCGCGCATGCGCTCGCCCGCGTGTTCGACCTCGCGCCAACGAAACCGAAAGATCACCTGATGGTGGTCAATATGTCGGGACGTGGCGACAAGGATTTGGATTCGGTCGCGGCGTTTCTGGAAAGCAAGCGCCGATGACCACCCGCATCGACCGCCGCTTTGCCGCGCTGAAACAGGAAGGCCGCGCCGCGCTGGTGACCTTCACCATGGCTGGCGATCCCGACTACGACACCTCGCTCGCCATCGCCAAGGCACTGCCGAAAGCGGGCGCCGACGTGATTGAACTGGGCATGCCGTTCACCGATCCGATGGCCGATGGCCCGGCGATCCAGGCCGCCGGCGTGCGGGCGCTTCATGCCGGCCAGCGCATGACCAAGACCCTGGCGCTGGTGCGCGAGTTCCGCAAAACCGATGACGCAACGCCGATCGTGCTGATGGGCTACTACAATCCGATCTACATCTACGGCGTCGATCGCTTTCTCGCCGACGCCAAGGCGGCCGGCGTCGATGGCTTGATTGTGGTCGATCTGCCGCCGGAAGAAGACGAGGAGCTTTGTCTGCCGACGCTGAAAACCGGCCTCAACTTCATCCGCCTGGCGACGCCGACCACCGACGACAAGCGCCTGCCGGCTGTGCTCAACAACACCTCCGGCTTCGTCTATTACGTTTCGATCACCGGGATCACCGGCTCGGCGGCGCCCGATACCGGCAAGGTCACCGCGGCAGTTGCGCGCATCAAGCGGCACACTAAATTGCCGGTCGCGGTCGGCTTCGGCGTCAAGACCGCGGAACAGGCGCGCGCCATCGCGTCCGGGGCCGATGGCGTGGTGGTCGGCTCCGCGCTGGTGGACGCGCTGCGCTTAAGCCTCGATAAAAACGGCAAAGCCGGCCCGGGCACCGTGAAAGCGGTGACTTCGCTGGTGTCCGTGCTGGCCGACGGCGTGCGCTCCGCCCGCCGCGTAGCGGCCGAGTAAGCTTCCGCGGCGGCGGTTATAATTCTGACGAATCAAGCCTATATAGGCGAAGCATGAATTGGATCTCCAACGTCGTCCGCCCGAAGATTCGCAGCTTCTTGCGCCGCGAGACGCCGGAAAATCTCTGGATCAAATGTCCGGAGACCGGCCAGCTCGTCTTCTACAAGGACGTCGAGGCCAACCAGTTCGTCATCCCGAGTTCCAACTATCACATGCGCATCAGCGCGCCGGCGCGGCTGAAATCGATGTTCGACAACGGCGAATACGAAGACATCGCCATGCCGGAAGTGCCGCTCGATCCGCTCAAGTTCCGCGATGAGCGCCGCTACGCCGACCGCCTGAAGGATGCGCGCACCAAGACCGGACTTGTCGATGCCGTGAAGGCCGGCATCGGCCGCCTGGAAGGGCTGATGGTGACCATCGGCGTGCAGGATTTCGATTTCATGGGCGGCTCGCTCGGCATGGCGGCCGGTGAAGCGGTGATCACCGGGATGGAGACGGCGGTGCGCCGGCAGACGCCATTCATCATGTTCGCGGCCTCCGGCGGCGCGCGCATGCAGGAGGGAATTCTCTCGCTGATGCAATTGCCGCGCACCATCGCCGCCGTGCAGATGCTGCGCGAGGCGAAGAAGCCCTACATTGTCGTACTGACCAATCCCACCACCGGCGGCGTTACCGCCTCCTATGCGATGCTCGGCGACGTGCATATCGCCGAGCCGGGCGCGCTGATCGGATTTGCCGGACCGCGCGTGATCGAGCAGACCATCCGCGAGAAATTGCCGGAAGGATTCCAGCGCGCCGAATATCTCACCGAGCACGGCATGGTCGACATGGTGGTGCATCGGCACAAGTTGCGCGCGACGCTCGCCGAATTGTGCCGGCTGTTGACCAAGGCGCCGGCGCCGGGCGTGCAGCCGCAATTGCCGGTTCCGGCGCACGCGTGAGCGCGCCGTCATGACGCCGCCGATTGACGCGATCGTCGCGCGGCTGACCGCGCTGCATCCCAAACGTATCGATCTGTCGCTCGATCGCATCGAGCGTCTGCTGGCCGCGCTCGATCATCCCGAGCGCAAACTGCCGCCGGTGATCCACGTCGCCGGCACCAACGGCAAGGGCTCCACTATCGCCTTCCTGCGCGCGATCCTGGAAGCCGCGGGGAAGCGCGTGCACGTCTACATCTCGCCGCATCTGGTGCGCTTCAACGAGCGCTACCGGCTGGGTCAGTCAGGTGAGGGCGTGCTGGTAAGCGACGCGGAGCTTAGTGCAACGCTGGAGGAATGCGAGCGCGTCAATGCCGGGGCGCCGATCACGGTGTTCGAGATCACCACCGCGGTCGGTCTGTTGCTGTTCGCGCGCCATCCGGCTGACGTGCTGCTGATGGAAGTCGGCCTCGGCGGGCGGCTGGACGCGACCAATGTGGTGGAACATCCGCTTGCCACCATCGTCACCCGTATCGCGATCGACCACACCGATTTTCTTGGGCCGACCCTCGACAAGATCGCCACCGAGAAGGCGGGCATTCTCAAACGCGGGACACCGGCCATTGTGGCCGCGCAAGCTCGCGACGCGCTGGCGGCGATCGAACGGCAGGCGGCAAAACTCAATGTGCCGTTGAAGATCGCCGGCGAGGACTGGACCGCGACCGAGGAACGTGGCCGGCTGGTCTATCAGGACGAGGCGGGTCTGCTCGATCTGCCGGCGCCGAAACTTTACGGCCGCCACCAGTTCGAGAACGCGGGCTTAGCCATCGCGGCGCTGCGGGCGATCAAGCCGTTCAAGATTTCGCCGGCCGCCTACGAGGCCGGCATGATCAAGGCCGACTGGCCGGCGCGGCTGCAGCGGCTGGCGCAGGGCCGCCTGGTCGACTTGGCGCCTGCCGGTAGCGAGCTATGGCTGGACGGCGGGCATAATCCAGATGGCGGCCGCGCCATCGCGGCGGCGCTCGCCGATCTCGAGGAGCGCGTCTCGCGCCCGCTGGTGCTGATCGTCGGCATGCTGGCGAGCAAGGATTGCGAAGGATTCTTAGGCAATTTCACCGGGCTCGTCCGCCGCATGATCGCGGTGCCGGTGCCGGGTGCCGAGAAAGGCATGAGCGCGGAAGCGGTGGCGGATGCGGCGCGCGCCATCGGCCTGCCCGCCACCAGCCGCGACAATCTCATTGAGGCGCTCGATGCCGCGCGCAAGCTCGATCTCGACCCGCCGCCGCGCATCCTGATCACCGGCTCGCTCTATCTCGCCGGCGAAGTCTTGCGCGAGAACGGCACGTTGCCGGCGTGAATAAGAAGACGGCCGGCGCGCGGGCCGGCCGTTCATCCTAAAAATTTTGCGGCAATCAGACCGCGCCGCTGATCCACTGATGCAGCTTCTGCTTCGGCGCCGCGCCGACCTGGCGCGAGGCGATCTCGCCGTTCTTGAACAGCATCAGCGTCGGAATCGACATGATGCCGTATTTGGCTGCGGTATTCGGGTTTTCGTCCACATTGAGCTTGACGATCTTGACCTTGTCGCCGAGTTGGCCGGCGATTTCCTCCAGCGCCGGCGCGATCATGCGGCACGGCCCGCACCATTCCGCCCAGAAATCCACCACCACCGGCTCGGCGGATTTCAGAACATCCGATTCGAAGCTTGCGTCCGACGTTTTGCCGACGGCCATGGGGATTACCTCTTGTGGATTGCGGGCGGAGAATCGCGGTTTGGGATTGTGAGGGCAGCAACCTATGAACGCGCTCCGGCAGCGTCAAGGCGCTATCGCGCGGACGTGACCCGCGCCAGCGCGGCGTCCAGCAGCTCTCCGGAAAGCTCCATGAGATCAGGCACTTCGGTGAAGATCAACGCGGCGCGCAGCGGCCGCTCCGGGTATAATTTTGCTAGCACGGCGCGGTAGAGCGCGAGCTGGCGCAGGTAAGATTGCGGCACGTCTTCGATTCGCCGCGGGGCGGGCCGGTTGGTTTTGAAATCGCCAATCAGCACAGCGGTTTGCGTCACCGCCAGGCGATCGATCTGGCCGGAGACGCGCACTTCCTGGCCGCCGAGGATAAGCCGGCCGACGATCGGCACTTCGGCCCGGCTGCCGGGGCCGTAAAGCTCGTAGAAGCGCGCATCCTCGAGCACGAGCATGACTTGCTCGGCGATTTTCGCGCGCTCCTCGGCGGCCAACTTGTCGCCTGCTCGCGCGAGATAATCTTCCGCCGCCTTGCGTCGCCGCTCAGTGGGGATGTCCGGCAGCGATTGCAGCAGCCGGTGCACCAGCGCGCCGCGCAGCAATGCCGCGCCGCGGCCGCCGGACGCGGGTGGGCGGGCGGTGTCGTCCTCGGCGATCGAGGGCGTGATGGTGGGCACGACAGAGGTCTCAGACGTAGCGTTGGCCGTCAGCCAGGCCGGCACAGAGGTTGGCTTGGTCGAGCCAGAAGTTTTTGTCTTCTGTTTTTCTTGTTCTTGCGGCGGGCCTTTGCGGTAACGCCACACCTCGCCGCTGCCGTCGTCCGCCGGCTCGGAGACGCAATCGGGTTTCAGCGCATCCTCGACCAGTTGATACCAGCAGCCGTCGGGAATTTTATTCTGGCCTTGCGTGCCGCAGATCAGCAGCCGCTCCTTGGCGCGCGTCATCGCCACGTACAGAAGCCGCCGGTATTCGTCGCGCGCCTCCTGCTGCGCCTTGCTGCGCGCATCGGCCATGGCGCCGATATCTTCACTGCGCGCAGTTGCCCAGACCAGCGCACCATTCGCTAATGCAAGCAACCGCGGATCGCGCGGCCCGCCGGGCGGCGTGGTGGTGTCGGCGAGGATCACGGTGTTGGCTTCCAGACCCTTGGCGCCGTGCACGGTCATCACGCGCACCTCGTCGCGCACCATTTCCATGTCGCGTTTCACTTCGCTCTTGGCGGCGCGCAGCCAGGCGAGAAAGCCTTGCAGCGATGGCGTCTGACGCGTCTCGTAGTCAAGCGCCAAATTGAGGAATTCGTCGAGCGCGTCGTTGGCCTCCGGCCCGAGCCGCGCGAGGAATTTCGCGCGACCGCGCAGCGGCCCCAGCACATGGGCGAAGAAGCCGAACGGCGAAAGCTTGCGCGCGGCATCGCTGAGTTCATCGAGCGTGCTTTCGGTTTCGGCGAATGCAGCATTGGTGCGCAAGCTGGCGCGCAGCGATCCCTTGCGCTCCCAGGCCAGTTCGAACAATTGCTCCTCGCTCAAGGCGAACAGCGGGCTCTTGAGCACGCTGGCCAGCGCCAGATCGTCGTCCGGCAGCAACACGCTGTCTGCCAGCGCCATCAGGTCCATCACCGCGATGTGCTCGGTGAGCACCAGCCGGTCGGCGCCGGCCACCGGAATCTCGGCATTCTTCAAGGCGCGGATGATGGCCTCGAACAGCGGCCCGCGCTGGCGCACCAGCACCAGCACGTCGCCGGCTTTTTGCCCGCGCGCCATCCACAGCTTGACCTGCGCGGCGATGCGGCGCGCCAGCACGACGCGCGGGCTTATCTCGCTTTCGGTGTCGAACGGCGCGTCCCAGCCTTCGATCTCGCGCCGCTCCGCCGGCGCGATCAGCGGCCACAGCTCGACCAGCCCGGGCGCGGCATCGGGCAGCGATATGTGCGGTGGCACGCCGGCTGCATCGGTGGTGACGCTCATAAAAATATCTTGCGCGGCGAACACCCGGTCGACGCCGCCGAGCACGGCCTCGCCGGAGCGGAACGAGTGGTGGAAGCGCAAGTAGCGCCAGCCCAACTCGGGCGTGTCGAACTGGCCGGCGAATTCGCGCCGCATTTCGTCGAAGGCGCGCGGCGCCGCGCCCTGGAACGAGAAGATCGACTGCTTCTCGTCGCCGACCGCGAACACCGTGCGCCGCGTGTTGGCGCGGGCGCCGCCGGGGGTAAATTCCGAGACGATGGTGCGCACGATGCTCCACTGCTTCGGACTGGTGTCCTGCGCCTCGTCGATCAGCACGTGGTCGATGCCGAGATCGAGCTTGTAGAGCACCCAGGCGGCGGACGAGCGCGCGAACAATTCCAGCGTCTTGTCGATCAGGTCGTCGTAATCGAGCAGCGCGCGGCGCTCTTTTTCGCGTGCGTAGCGCGCGATCACTTCGGTGGCGATGGTGACCAGCGCGCGGGTGCGTTCGCGCGCGGCCAGCGCGCGCTCGCGCGCGAGAAGTTTGCAGACACGGTCCTGCTCGGCGAGCAACCGCTCGGCCCAGTCGGGGTGGGCTTTGGCAAGCTTATCGGTGAGGATGCGGGCCCGCGGCTCGCGTTTGGCGGTACAGAATACCCTTAGATAATGCGCAATTCGATCGCGACCGGCGGCGGCCTGCGCGGCGGCGAGAGCATCGATATGGTTATTGTCGGCCTTCGAGCCGCCCGAAAGAATTTCGATCAGCGCCGGCCAATCCGCCGCCGGGATCAGCGACTGCGAAAGAAATTCCTGCTCGACCGACTCCAGCGTGTCATTGGGAGCGAGGCCGAAGGCCTTCGATAGTTCGGCCATCGCTTTATCGACGCTGCCGGCGCGCTGGGTCCAGGCATCGATGGCGTCGCGCTCTCTGATCGCGTCGCCGATCACGTCCTTAAACGTTTGATCGGCGGCAACCACGATGGCCGTGGCCAGCGCCTGGCCGAGCGCGCCGTCCGGCTTGGCGGAGGCTTCCAGCAGCACATCCAAAGTCAATTTGTCGAGCAGTTGCGTGGTCGAAGCCTCATCGAGCACGGTGAAGCGCGCGGCGACATTGGCCTCGAAAGGGAACTGGTGCAGCAACCGCGTGCAGAAGGCGTGGATGGTCTGCACCTTCAAGCCGCCCGGCGTTTCCAGCGCGGAAGCAAACAGCCGGCGCGCCCGCGCGCGCTGCTCGGCGCTTGGCTTGTGGCCGGTCGAGAGCGCGATTTCCTGGTCGAGCGCGGCATCGCCGAGCGCGGTCCAGCCCGCCAGCCGCTTGAACACCTCGTTCGCCATGTTGGCGGCGGCGGTCTTGGTGAAGGTGATGCAGAGGATTTTGGCGGGATCGACGCCGCGCAGCAGCAAATTGATCACGCGCTGCGCCAGCACATAGGTCTTGCCGGAGCCGGCATTGGCGGAGACGAAGGCGGAGACGTCGGGATCGGCGGCCTCGACCTGCACGCGGCGCACGTCGGGCGGGATGGTGCGGGGGGCGGTCATTCGCCGCCCTCATCACCGCCGCCGGTGGCCGACCATTCCTTGACGCGCGCGAGGTGGTCG
>JGI20194J14741_1000115_pt1 | contig 12147 bp, 18 predicted proteins | sample NGESurshal092012_5_FD_14741 | JGI IMG/M metagenome (IMG submission 14741) | reverse complement strand
GAGTGAACTCATTCCTAGGCGCTGTTCGGCGATCTTTGCAGCCTCATCAAACTTGCTATTCGCTATGTCGCCTATGATTTCATTCAACGTCGCAAGATGATCCCGCATGTTGCCAAGCATGTGCTCCTGCATAGGCTCCGGCAGACGGACGAGCTCGCGAGTATCTTGAGCCTGGCTGGCGCCGATGCCCGCGACCAAAAATAGCAGCACGCCTAGTGGGATAAATCGCATGAAATTGTTACCATTCTAAGCCGCGTTTGGTGCAGGAGCGATACTGGTCAGTGACCAGACGAATTCCGATATCCGATTTCCATCTAAGTTAGTATGATCCAAATCATACCAAGTGGGCAGCCATATGGCGGACATCACTGCGTTCAGATTGGTACTGCGGGAAACGGCTGGTGAGCGTCATTCACCGGATGTGTTGAAACCGGCTGAATTGGAACCTCTGAGTGGCACCTGCTGGTGTTTGATGGTCATGCCGTCTGCTCTCAATCAGCTCGAACGAGTGGCCTAACAGTTCCCCGAGTGTCGCTGCGTCATGGCGAACGACTGGTAAGCCGCTGCAACGCTCTGGGCCATCCGGCGCAAACGTTCCAATGATGACATGACCACCGGGACGCACGGCTCTTAAAACCCGCTCGGCATAGGCAGCGCGATCTTTCGGATCGATCAGAAAATGTAGGGCCGCGCGGTCGTGCCACACATCATAGGTTTGAGACGGCTCCCACGTCGTAATATCTGCGACTACCCACTGTGCGTGCGCACCCCTCGCGCCAAGTCTCGCCTTCGAGGTTGCAAGCGCCTTTTCCGAAAGATCGAGGACGGAGACAGCTTTAAAACCCTCGTCAAGGAGTGCATCGATCAACCGCGATGCGCCCCCGCCAATATCGATGATCGACGCGGTGGCATTCACGCCAGTTGCCCGAATGAGATCAAGGGAAATGTCGGACTTCTCTTGAAACCAGCTGACGGCGTGTTCGTCTTTGGTCGCGTAAACATTATCCCAGTGGGCTTGGCGACCGCTCATAGCTCGTTTCCTCGCGTTGGAAAGCGTGTTATTCGGCAATAAATTGGTCATCCCGGATACCAAGTACAATAGCGAGAACCGACTTGCCTTTGCCTCCCATCCTCGAAAATAAGAACCAGAATTCACCGTCGGTGTTTTTGCCGCCCGCGTTGCTACGCCAAGCCCGCCGCCAGAAAGGCTTGCCGGTCGTCAATGTGCCGCCAATTTGTATCCTCGATCCTGATGGCGATATCGTGCGACGCCTCAAGAATTCCGGGCGTGCGAAACGCTTCGATGCGTGGCCCTGTTATCACACCGTTCTTTATACCTTCTCGCTGGGTGGAGAAACGGTCGGCATCCTCGGGTGCGTTGTAGGCGCACCGTTTGCAGTATTGGTCGCAGAGGAACTGTTCGCTTGCGGATGCCGCGTCCTGATTAGTCTAACGTCCGCTGGTCAAATCGTCCCCGCTGGAGGAAACCCGCCTTACTTCGTCGTCATTGACCGCGCAGTGCGGGATGAAGGAACAAGCTATCACTACGCTGCACCTGAAATATTTGCTGAAGCCGACCTTCAACTCGTGGCTCTAGCGACCGATGCCCTGAAAGAGGCGGGGTTGCGAGCTTTCGTTGGCCCAAGCTGGACAACTGATGCCCCGTTCCGCGAGACCGCCGAGGCCGTTGAGGCGGCGCGTGCCAAGGGTGTATTGGCGGTGGAAATGGAGGCCGCTGCGCTTTACACTTTTGCCCGCAGGCACAGCGTGGCGGTCATATGCCTCGCTCATGTGACCAATACCATGGGGCTAACAGATTTGGACTTTGAAAAGGGCGAAGCCGACGGGACGGCGGATGCGTTGATGATCCTCGAAACAATCGCAAAAGCGATGCGCTCGCGGTAGGCCACACGCTAGCGTCTGGATCAGAATACCCGTACTTTGTCGGCGTCCGCTGTTGCGTTAGCAGCGGCTGAGTAAGTCGCTATACTTCAGATTGGCATTCTGGGAGGAACGGCCATGAGCGCAGTCGAAGCGAACGTGCAAAGCGCCCAATACGTGGATTTCTGGAACGAAATCCTGGTTCCGAAATTCATCAAATTCAAACATATCTTGGTCGACGGGCTGACCCACCACAGCGAAGCTATTTTTCCGTCGTTGCCGGTCAAAGAAGGCGACAGGGTTCTCGATATTGGCTGTGGTTTTGGCGACACCGCTATAAAGCTGGCGCGACGAGTGGGCCCGAGCGGTAAAGTCGTCGGACTCGATTGCTGCGAGGCGTTCCTAGAGTACGGCAGAAAGGACGCTGCAAAGCTGGGCTTGCAGAATGTTTCGTTCGTCTATGGCGATGCGCTGCTTGACCACTTCGAGCCCGAGTATGATTTCGTCTTTTCGCGTTTTGGAACGATGTTTTTCGCCAACCCGGTGGCAGGATTGAGAAACATGCGGAAGGCTCTGAAACCGGGCGGGATCATGACGCATATTGTTTGGCGCACGCGCAACGACAATCCGTGGCTTAGCATGGCCAAGGATGTCGTCTTGAAGTTTTTGCCGCCGCCCGGCGAGGATGCTCTCACCTGTGGGCCAGGGCCGTTTTCGATGGCGGACGAGGTAACGGTCTCTAAGATGATGGAAATCGCCGGTTACAGTGACATCACCTTCAAGCGGGTCGACGCCCCTGTGCTGGTCGGAAAAACAGTCGAGGACGCAGTAAATTTTCAGCTTGCCATCGGCCCTGCCGGAGAAGTGTTCAGAGAAGCGGGCAAAGAGGCCGAGGCAAAGCGAGAGCAAATCGAAACTGCGCTGGCGGAAGCGATCAACTCTCAGAAGAAAGAAGCTGACGGGATCGTGATGGATTCGTCTTCCTGGGTTATATCGGGCAAGAATCCAGCGTGACGCGTCAAATCCGCATTCCGTTCCAAGCGCACCCGCTATTAGTACTGAACGGCCATGCCGGTTCCGCAGACCAATATCCGCAGTTGGGGATGGAAAGGATTCAACAAGATGTGCCCTTTGGGCCGTCTCACCAACTCAAGCAGAAGTCTATGGAGCTAGTGTCCTCGGATTAATTTCATCGCGCTTGTCCGTGAGCATGGAGCAGTGCGACGCATGCTCTGATGATCAATTAGTATTTGTGATCTTTCAAAATATTACTTCGCTTTCTGGATCGTCGTCACAATGAACTGGCCGTTGACATGTTCAGCGTCGAACTTCACTTTGTCGCCGGCTTTAACCGCCGTCAACATGGCAGGGTCCTGCACGCGATAGACCATCGTCATGCCATCCTCCATGTCGAATTTTTTCATCGGACCGTGCTTGATGGTGATCTTGTTTGCCGATGAATCGATCTTGGTCACCAACCCGTCGGTGAGCTCGGATTGAGCCCAAACGGGGCCCGCGATCGACAGGTTCAGCGCCGCAGCCAAGGCAGCCACCGGCAGCAAAAGATTTCTCTTCATCGTTCGTCTCCTATTCTTGATCGCACTCGCTTCATTTCACGGCGACCGTGCCGTGCATGCCGGCTTCCCGGTGACCGGGGATCAGGCAGGCGAATTCGAACGTGCCTGTCTTCGAGAAGCGCCAGAGAATTTCTGCGGTTTTGCCCGGGTCGACGCTTTTTGCGTTCGGATCGTCATGCTCCATGTCGGGATATTTTTTCATCAGTTCGGCGTGCTTGTCGTTGTCCTTAACGCTCGCCAATGTGAATTCGTGCTTGAGTGCCCCCTTGTTCTGGATGATGAAGTGGACTTGCTCGCCTTTTTTGGCATCGAGACGATCGGGGACGAACCGCATCGTTCCGTCGCTGTCGCTCATTATGACGGTCACGGTTCGCGCTGGCTTCTTCGGATTGCCGGGCTCGCCCGCCGAAAAATGTTTGCCCTCGTGGGCGGCTGCGGCGAACATAGCTGTGCCCAGAAGCAATGCTACGGCTGCGGCGGTCAGGCTCGATATTTTCATGTTTGTGCTCCTTCTCAGTGTTGTCCGCTGTGGCCGTCCATGCGCGGGTCATCCGAGCTTGTATTAAAATGAAATGGAGGCGCATCATGATGCGCGCCATTCAATTTATTTGGAGAATGTAAAATGAGCGTGGTCGAAGTTACATATTTCTCTGATGTCTTGTGCATCTGGGCATACGCCTCGCAGGCTCGCGTCGATGCAGTCAAAGAAAAATTCGGCGATGCCGTTCAGATAAAGCATCAGTTCTGCTCAGTGTTCGGCGATACCGCCCGCAAGATCACCACGACATGGAATGACAAAGGCGAATATGACGGGTTCAACGCGCATTTGCGACAGGTGGCGGCACGATTTCCTCATATCGAGGTTCATCCAGAGATTTGGTTGAAAACGCGCCCCCCGACATCGGCGAGCGCACATCTGTTCATGAAAGCAGTCCAGCAATGGGACCGCGATTTCGGGGTGGTACGAAATCAGCCTTCAGAGAGCATTTTCGATCAAGTGCTTTGGGCTTTCCGCTGTGCATTTTTTCGAGACTGCCGGGACATTGCGCGCTGGAATGTTCAATGTGAGATAGCCGAAGCCTTCGGTGCCGACATCGGCGCTATCGAACAATGCATTCACAATGGTACCGCATTCGCCCGCTTGGATGCGGACTACCACGATGCTGACAAGATGCGGATAGAAGGCAGTCCAAGCTTCGTGCTGAATGATGGGCGCCAGAAGCTCTACGGTAACATCGGATTCCGCTTGATCGAAGCGAATATTCAAGAGCTCTTGCGGGCGCCACACACTGAGGAAGCTAGTTGGTGCTGACCCCCAACGTATGTCGGAGATGGGTCATTCACGACGGTTTCGCGATGTCCGAAGTATGTTCACTTTGCCCCCGATAACCGACATTGGGCCGCGTCCACGTCGGTATTTAGCCGCCCGTTTATGAGTCCAAGTCCTAGACGAAATTCTTCGATCCGTTGACCGTACCGACGCCGCCCAGGAATGTGAGGCGCAAGGTTGCGGCATATTTTCGCGTTCCGCCGCTTATCGGCTTAAGGGCGCGCGGACCGTTACTCGATCGTCCATCGGAACATTCTGGTTGCCGCTCCGCCCACACCGTTGATTTGTAATTCGATAGACTTGGGCATTTCCGCTGGTGGCGAAAATTGCAGAACGCCCTTGCGATGATGTCCACCAGGCGGGTCACCTTGCCAAGCGACGGGTACGTAGCGACGCCCCGCCTCGTCCACTAACACCGCCGCCTGAGCAAGATTGTCGTTCAGCGGCTTCGTGTGGGTGTCCATAACGACGTTAAATTCCCAGACAGTAACATCCCGTCCGAGCGCCTTCGGCGTCACGACCACGCGCACCCCCGCCTCATCGCTGCTGCGAGTTGCGAGTGCCGGCGCGGCAGATGATGGCGCCGACCCCAACAGGGCGGCACCGAGTACAAGTGCAGCAAGGAGAACTCGGGACAACAGTTTCAACATGCAGGGCCCCCAATAAGGGCTCTCCTCGCCAGCAAGACTTGGCGGCCGATATACGCAAGACCAGCGACGGCCTTGTCGCAGGATTTGAATTCGCGCCGGTCGCAAACTTCTTCGGGATTGTTCGCGGTGGCTAAAACGGCTTTCAGCACGATCTTTCACAGCCCCGACATGGAGGCGACGCAATAAGGCATGGCAAAATGGAACAAACCGGTCCGGGTGCAGTTATATTCATGAAACCCGAAATGATCGCATACGATTGATCTGCCTCGCTGTGAGCGTAGGGCAATCGGGAAACCTGCGTTTTTATTCGTTGTTTTCAGGAGATTGATCATGTCGTCAAAGCATAATGCTGCATCGCGCCTGCTCGGCGTATTTACGCTCGCGACCTTGAGTCTAGTGACCGCTGCCGAGGCGCAGCCCTACGGTCCCGGTCAGGGCGGCGGCATGATGGGCGGAGACTGGGGATGGGGAATGGGTTACGGAATGGGCGGCTTCGGAGGGATCGGCGTGCTTGTGCTCGTTTTGGTCGCCGTCGGAATCGCCGTCGTTACGGTCCGTCGCCGCAATACCTGACCCGCATATCGCGCAAACGAACCTGCGGGCGCCCGAGTCTGCCGAGGGATTCATATGAAATACTATATCGCCAAGACCGTGAGCGGGACTTTCCCCGCCACGGTAGAACGCGTCATCGAGTCGCTCAAAGCCGAGGGATTTGGCGTTCTGACTGATATCGATGTCAAAGCGACGATGAAGAAAAAGCTCGACCTCGATTTCCGGGAGTATCGTATACTCGGCGCGTGTAACCCGCCGCTGGCGCACCAGGCGCTGACCGCCGATGACAAGATCGGAACGATGCTGCCGTGCAACGTCATCGTGCAGGATATTGGAGGCGGCCGGATCGAGGTCGCCGCCATCGACCCGGCAATATCCATGCAGCATGTTGGAAATCCGACGCTCCAAACGATCGCCGAATCCGTCACCGGCAAGTTGAAGCGCGTTATCGCCGCGATCTAACAATGTCGTCGGCAACATAGCAAAAGGCCGCCGATAGCGGCGGCCTCTCGCAACAAACCAGCGACACAAATCTAACAAGCACAGCCGTGCTTTTCGCTCTTTGCCGGCTTGTCGTTGCAGCATTCGCTCTTATCGGACTTCGCGGCCGGCTTTTCCGCGGCCGCCGCAGTCGCCTGCGCTACAGCCGACGCCGCAACCTTGGTGGGCTCGGCTTTGGAAGCGCCGCCACAGCATGAACTGGACATGATCGATCTCCACATTTGAAGGACGTTGGATATATTCATGAATGTAATTGGGTGTGCATTACGATAAATCAAGATCGTAACGCCGGGGGCTAGCGTGCTGGAGCATTTCTCGAACCCTGAGCCTGGACCCTTAGCGAGCATCACAAGTGATGTTGCAACAACTGGGCCCAACCGAGATAGCCAGTGTAAAGGCCAACAGCGATGATGAGGCCCTTGCGGCTACTTAACGGAAGCAAGGCGGTCGCTCGAAGTGTCGGGCTCGCCCCTTATTGACGATCCCCGCATACGGCACATCCCTCGTACATATATGTCATGAGCCGGGGACCGCGGGCGTATTCTGTTCGAAGCTCCGTCAAATCGAAGCCGGCCGAACGTATTAGTTTGTCTACCTTGCGGTCGAGGTGACAGCCGCCCGCAATATGACGCCACACAGGGGTGAGTCGGTGCTGCCACCGCTCGACACCAGGCTCTGGTGAAAGGCCGTGCTCAGCGAATAGCAGCTTGCCGTCTGGTTTAAGGACCCGTCGCATCTCGCGCAACGCAACCTGCGGGTCCGGAATAGAACACAACGTCCAGGTCATCACGACCGTATCCACCGTGTTGTCCGCAAGCGGGATTGCAGCCGCGGACCCGAGCAGAAGGTCGGCGCGGATACCTGCTGCTGCGGCGCGTTGACGCGCCATAGCGAGCAAGCGGGGCGAGGGATCGATCCCGAAGACGACCTCGACCTGTTTGCCATACAATGGAAAGTTCAATCCCGAGCCGACCCCAACTTCGAGCACGCGCCCACTGGCAGCCGCAACCACCTCGCGGCGATACTTTGCGAGCTGGTGCTGCCTCATGACCAGATCGAGGACTGACGGCAGAACCCAGCGGCCATAGAAATTCACGACCGCTCCTCCGCGCGCCAGCGGCCTACGACCAGAGAAATCACCCGGAGCGACTCTTCGGCTCCGTCCGCGATGCCCTTCTCAAAATCTCCTTCGATCCGGCCCATTTGGTTGGTTACATGGGCGAAGCAAAGCACAGATCGGCCGCGCGCCTTCGCAAAGGCATAGAGTGCGGCAGCCTCCATCTCGACCGCAAGAATTCCGGACTTCGATGCTGCGTTGATTGCCTCTTTTGTCTCCCGAAATGGAGCATCAGTCGTCCAGGTGGCGCCGACCTGAAAGGAGATTCCGGCTGCGGTGAGTGCCTCTCGCGCAAGTTGGGCCAGTTGGGGATTTGCTTGACTGTAATCTGACGGCGGTAAGTAGTGGTAGCTCGTACCCTCGTCGCGAAGCGCGCGGTCGATGACGATGAAATAGGGTGGCGGTTGCACCGGCAGGATTTGGCCAGCCGAGGTTACGCTGACGAGGAGGCGGCAGCCCGAGGAAAAAAGCTCTTCCGCGATAAGAACCGCAAACGCGGCGCCAACTGCGCAGCCTACAATTCCGTACTCGTGCCCGTCGTGATGAAAGACATAGAGATCGGTATGGTAACAGGCCCAGCCGGGATGACGGTCAGCGCGTCCCGCATCGCGCAAGTGCCGCACGATGTCGCCATCCGGATCGAGAACGCATATTTCCGGAACGGCGGCGATGAATAGGCCCTTCTGGCGCCGCGCTTCGCGCAAGAGGCTCTCGGGCGTGAAGGCAGACGGCGCGTCATAGTGCTTGTGCGATAGAATCGGCGGTATTTTTGTTTCGCTCACTGGCATGGTCCTAGTGACTTTCCGCGCTCGCTTTTTCGATGGGCTTAGTTGCTGACACGGCAATGAAGGTTGCTCCGAAAGTCGTTCTCCGACCGAGCCACAGATCAACCGAGGCAAGGAGCCGTGCCGCGAACCCAGATGGTGGATAATGCACGCCACCGCGCATCTCGACCAAATCAAGCCCCGCGGCATGTACAAGCCCGCGAAGTTCCGCCGCTGTGCGGAACATGGCCGCGCGCCACGTCGGATGACCAAGCCAACCACGAATGCGACGGTGTGCGGCCCACCAGCTCCAGCGCCCGAGTTCGCCGATCACAAGCCGCCCACCGGGCTTCAAGACGCGAGCCATTTCCATAAACGCTCGTTCGGCATCTCGAACGAAGCACAGCACTGTCACCGCAACGACGAGGTCAAAAGCTGCATCGTTGAATGGCAGTCTCTCGGCCTGTCCCTCAACGAGATGTAGCTGAGTACCCTCGATTTTGGTGCGCCGTCGCGCGGCAGCGATCATCGCAGGGTCTGCATCGAGCCCCGTCACGATAGCGCCACGCCGAGCAAGTTCCGATGCAAGCGCGCCATCGCCGCAGCCGACATCCAGCAACGTCTTGCTGGCAACAGAGCCAATGAGTTCGAACAGAAGTTGCTGCTCCAGCCTATCGGTAATCTGGCCAAGGCGGCTCAATCGCCACCGGGCGTAGGACTCGGTCATTGCTTCTGTGGGTTGGCTTCCAACCATGGTGCTCCTTAGCGGCGAGCTTGTACGTGCCGAGCGTCATCCCAAGGTAACTAGTATTTCGCTCAACCGCTCGATCGCCAGGTCGATTTCATCGCTCGTCGTTCCACGCCCAAAACTGAAGCGGATGGCACCCATGCCAGCCTCGGGTGTGATGCCCATGGCTTCCAGAACCGGCGATAACTCAATGCGGCCGGAGTGACACGCCGACCCAATCGAGGCTGCCACGCCGTCCATCCGTTCCAATATCTCGGCGCCAACCCGGCCGACAAAGGAAACTTTGAGCGTGTTCGGCAGACGATACGTGGGATGGCCATTGAGGACCACACGATTTCCGAATTGCTTTTGCATCTCTCGCCAGAAATGGTCGCGTAAACCGCACACACGATCCATGGGCCCGAAATCGCGGGCAAGATCGCGCGCCTTCTCGCGTGGCTTTGACCCACGTCAAGGCGGTTCGCCACCAAATGGTAGAGAAAATCACAAATATTCGTTCAATCCTGCAGAAAGGAACGCGCCATGCGGTACGTTCGATTGAAGGCCAACAAAGCTGGAGAAAGCCGTTTCGAGCAGGTTACCCTCGATCTCACCGAAGCTGATTATCGGCCTCCGGCGCCGTTGCTGTTCGTGTCGCACAGTTATCAGGCCGACGGTCTCCAGTTTGTCAGGCTGCCTGCGGGCTGGGCTGGCGAGTCCATCCATCCACCTAAGGCCCAGTTTTTGATTTGTTTGAAAGGCCACCTCGAAGTGACCGTTAGCGATGGCGAAAAGCGAACGTTCGGTCCTGGCGACAGCGTCTTGATGGAGGATGTTGCCGGGAAAGGTCATCGCACGCGCGTCAAGGGCACGGAAGAATGCATTGCAGCAATTATTCCAATTGCTGTTAGTTAAATAGCCGCTAGGTCAACTTCAACGAAAGCATCCGGCGTGCACGGGGAAGGCAGAAGCAAATGCCTGAAAATCTCGTGGTCTGCAGCAAATGCGGCGGAGTCAATCGCTTGCCATCGTCTCGTCCGGCCATCGGCGCGAAATGCGGGAAATGCGGGGCCAAGGTGTTCGTCGGGCATCCCGAGGATGTTGATGCAGAGATCTTCGACCGCCAGATCGGGCGCGGCACCCTGCCGGTTCTCGTCGATGTCTGGGCACCTTGGTGCGGACCATGCCTTATGATGGCGCCGGCCTATGAGGGAGCTGCCCGTGAGCTGGAGCCGCAGGTGCGATTGATCAAGCTCAATTCCGACGCCGAGCAGGCGATCGCCTCTCGGCTCGGCATCCGCGGCATCCCGACGATGATCCTGTTCCTCGAAGGCCGAGAGGTCGCACGCAAGTCCGGCGCGATGTCCGCCGCCCAGATTGTGCGATGGGTGCGCGACCGCCTGCCCACTGTTGCTGTCTGAGCCTGTTGATGGACCCGCAATTAGCGCAGCTGGAACTGGCTTTGGCGATTGGCCGCAAGCGACGATCCGCGGTTAGTTGTGGCGAGGCTTGCATAGGATCAGGTGCATGAAAGACCCTTACGAGACCCTCGGCGTAAATCGATCTGCGACCGACAAGGAAATCAAAGACTCATTCAAGAAACTGGCACGTAAATTCCATCCCGATCTGCATCCGGGCGACAAGGAGGCGGAGGCGAAGTTTAAGGACATATCGGCTGCTAACGACCTGCTCAAGGACGAGGAGAAGCGCCGAAGGTTCGATGCGGGTGAGATCGATGCCAGCGGAGCGGAGCGGCCGCAGGAACGATTCTATCGCGACTTCGCCGACGGTCCGGCATACGCCTCGCACGCAGCGCAGGACGGATTTGCCAATAACGAGGAACTGGAAGAGTTTCTTGCGCGCGCGTTTGCGGGCGGGGGACATCGGTCGCAGGGCACGTTCCGAGCGCGCGGCCAGGATGTGAGCTATGTGCTTCCGGTCGGATTTCTGGAAGTAGCGAATGGTGCCGCACGCACGATCACGCTGCCTGAAGGCAAGACGCTGCAGGTGACGATCCCCGAGGGTGCCGAGGACCGTCAGATGCTGCGGCTAAAAGGACAGGGAATGCCAGGCTTCGGCGGCGGGCCGGCAGGCGATGCCTATGTCGAGCTTCACGTCGAGCCGCATCCGTTCCTTGACCGCAAGGACGACAATATTCATGTCGAGGTTCCCGTCACCCTAAAGGAGGCAGCACTTGGCGCGCGGATCGAAGTACCGACCATAGGCGGCCCGGTGACGGTGACCGTCCCGAAGGGGTCGAATACCGGCACCAAAATGCGACTGCGCGACAGAGGTATCCGCAACCGTAAGTCCGGGCAACGCGGACATCAACTGATCACCCTGAAAGTCGTTCTGCCTGCAGTCGAAGAGCCCGAGCTGGTCGAGTTTCTGGAAACCTGGCGGCCGAAAACCCAGCAGGACCCGCGCAAGGAGATGCTGCCATGATGCGTGTCGATGACCTTGTCGCGGCGATATCCGCTTTGCAACGCNGCGATCTTGAANCCTGGATCCGNGAGNAGNTGGTCNNGCCGCGGCAGGAGGNGGGNACGCTNCTCTTCACGGACATGGAATGCGCGCGGGTCCGCCTCATCTGCACGCTGNACTACGAACTTGAGATTGATGCGGGCACGCTGCCGGTGGTGTTGTCGCTGGTCGATCAGCTCTACGACACCCGGCAGCGCCTATTGTCGCTGACCGCCGCCGTAACGGCGCAGGACAAGAACGTCCAAGCGGCGATCATTGCTGCTATGGAGCCGAATGGCGGGTCTTCTGGGGCCGACAAATCATAGAATTGCCTTCCCGGAACAAGGCGGCTCAACACACGCTTAGTGTGACACTGGCGCAATCACGGTTCCGCCAGGCCCGCAGCCAAGGGCGGCGCTGAAGGCCGCGTTCAGATACGAGGCCGAATTTAGGGACGATTCACTTCCCACATTTCGTCAAGCAGTTTGACGGCGGCCGAAGAATTCACCACCGGATCGATCAATAACGCCTGCAGCGCAATTTCCTTGGACGCGTGCACGGCAGCCTCGATCGCGAGCTGCTGGA
>JGI20194J14741_1000114_pt1 | contig 12253 bp, 10 predicted proteins | sample NGESurshal092012_5_FD_14741 | JGI IMG/M metagenome (IMG submission 14741) | reverse complement strand
GGCGGCGATCGCGTACCTCGACCTTGAGAAGCCGCGCGCCTTCCATGGCGGGCGCCAGGCCGCGGCGCACGGTTTCGACTTCGGGGAGCTCGGGCATGGTTAACTCTGGTTCCGTTCACACATAGCGCCCCTTAGGTTCCCGCGCTATGGTCCTGCCCGCAAAGGATTATTCCTATGGGCAAGGCCCAAGAAAACACCAACGCAGACACCCATTTTGGCGAAAAGACCGTGCCGCTGGCCGACAAGCAAGCGCTGGTGGACGACGTGTTCCATTCGGTCGCGCGCCGCTACGACCTGATGAACGACCTGATGTCGGGCGGGCTGCACCGGGCCTGGAAGGACGCGCTGGTCACCGCGGTCAATCCGCCCAAGGGCGACAGGCCATTCGCCCTGCTCGACCTCGCCGGCGGCACCGGCGACGTGGCGTTCCGCGTGGTGGAGGCCGGCGGGCCGGGCGTGCGCGTCATTGTCTGCGACATCAATGCCGACATGCTCAGCGTTGGCCGCGAACGCGCGCGCGAACGCGGGCACGACTTCGCGGTGACCTTCGAGCAAGGCAATGCCGAAGCGCCGCCCTATCCGGATCGGCACTTCGACTGCGTCACCATCGCCTTCGGCATCCGCAACGTGCCGCGCATCGAACGCGCGCTGGCCGAGGCCTATCGCGTGCTGCGGATCGGCGGGCGCTTCCTGTGCCTGGAATTTTCTTCCGTTGACTTGCCGGGCCTAAGTTCGCTGTACGACGTTTATTCCTACAACGTCATCCCGCGCATCGGCGAGGCGGTCACCGGCGACCGCGACGCCTACAAGTATCTGGTGGAATCGATCCGCAAGTTTCCCAAGCCGCCGGCCTTCGCGAAGATGATCGAGGCGGCCGGCTTCCGCCGCGTCTCGTTTACGTCGATGACCGCCGGCGTGGTGGCGCTGCATTCGGGTTGGAAGTTGTGATCTCCGCGCTCTCCCATCTCACTCGCCTCGCGCGCGCCGGCTTCGTGTTCGCGCGCGAAGGCGTGTTCGCGCTGGTCGATACCAGGCCGTTACCGCTTCCAGCGAAGACCGCAATCGCGCTCGCCCGCCTGATTGAGCGCCCCACGGCAAAAGACGGCTCGAGCCGGCTCGCCGCCGCGCTCACCAAGCTCGGACCGACCTACGTCAAGCTCGGCCAGTTTCTCGCCACCAGGCCCGACGTGGTCGGCAGAGCCATCGCGCGCGATCTCGAAAGCCTGCAGGACAAGATGGCGCCGTTTCCGCAAAGCGAGGCGGAAGCCGTGGTCGCCGCCGCTTTCGGCAAGCCGGTGGCGGACGTCTATGCCAGCTTCGGGCCCGCCGTCGCCGCCGCCTCGATCGCGCAAGTGCATCGGGCGGAGGTCGCGCAACAAGGCGTCAACAAGCCGATGGCGGTGAAAATCTTGCGGCCCAACATCGAGCGCCGCTTCAAATCCGATCTCGATGCCTTCTTCTACGCCGCGCGCAAGGCGGAAAGCCTGTCGATCGAAGCGCAGCGACTGCGGCCGGTCGAAGCGGTGGCGACGCTCGCCCGCTCGGTGACGATGGAAATGGATTTCCGGCTGGAAGCGGCCGCGCTCTCCGAGATGGCGGAGAATACCCGCGTGGACTTGGACTTCCGCGTGCCGACGGTGGACTGGGACCGCACCGCGCGTGAGGTATTGACGCTGGAATGGATCGACGGCACGCCACTCAATGACCGCGCCGCGCTCGAGGCCCGCGGCCTCGATCTGCCGGCGCTCGGCCACACCGTGCTCCAAAGCTTCCTGCGGCACGCGCTGCGCGATGGCTTCTTCCACGCCGACATGCATCCCGGCAATCTGTTCGTCGACGACGACGGCCGTCTGGTCGCGGTCGACTTCGGCATCATGGGAAGGCTGGGGCCCAAAGAGCGCCGCTTCCTGGCCGAGATCCTGTTCGGCTTCATTACTCGCGACTATCAGCGCACCGCGCAGGTGCATTTCGACGCCGGCTATGTGCCGCGCCACCATTCGGTCGACAGTTTCGCGCAGGCAATCCGCGCCATCGGCGAGCCGATCCACAACCGCACCGCCGAAGACATCTCGATGGCCAAGCTGCTGATGCTGCTGTTCGAGATCACCGGCCTGTTCGACATGCGCATGCGGCCGGAGCTGCTGCTGTTGCAGAAGACCATGGTGGTGGTGGAAGGCGTGGCGCGCACGCTCGATCCCAAGCTCGACATGTGGAGCGTGTCCGAGCCGGTGGTGCGCGAATGGATCGAGCGCAACCTGGGGCCGGTCGGAAAGCTGGAAGACGTGGCCGAAGGCGCCGGCGAGATCGGCCGCTTCGTGGCGCAAGTGCCGGCGCTGCTCAGCCGCGCCGCCACGCTGATCGACCAGCTCGACGACATCACGCGCGACGGCCTGGTGCTGTCGCCGGAAACGGTGGAAGCGATCGGCCGCGCCGAGCAGCGGCGCAATCGCTGGACCGCGGTCGGCGTCTGGATGATTGTTATCGTATTGATATGGTTAGTTATTTCACTGTACTGATTGCAATGATTGCAATGCCATCATAGTTGCGCCATGATCGCTGGGCCATGGCTAGCATCACCATCCGCCAACTCGATGAGGCGTTGAAGAAGCGCCTGCGCCTGCGCGCGGCGAAGAGCGGGCGTTCGGTCGAGGACGAGGTGCGCACGATTCTGCGCGCGGCGGCGGCGGAGAGCGGGCTCGAAGCGCTGGAGACGAGCAACCCGCCGGCGCCGAAATCGTCCCGCCGCGCCACGCCGGCGCCCGCCGCCGGCACCAAGCGCGTACTGCTCGTCATCGGCGGCGGCATCGCCGCCTACAAGTCGCTCGATCTTATCCGGCGCTTGAAGGAGCGTGGGCTAGCCGTGCGTTGCATCCTGACCAAAGCCGCCGAGCATTTCGTCACGCCGCTGTCGGCCGGCGCCATTGTCGGCGAGCGCGTGTTCACCGATCTGTTCGATGCCGGCAGTGAATTCGACGTCGGCCATATCCGGCTGGCGCGCGAAACCGATCTCGTCGTGGTGGCGCCGGCCACCGCCGACCTGATGGCAAAAATCGCCGGCGGCCACGCTGACGATCTCGCCACCGCGGTGCTGCTGGCAACCGGAACGAAGATACTTCTCGCACCGGCGATGAACCCGCACATGTGGGCGAACAAGGCGATGCAGCGCAATCTCGCGCAGCTTGTCGCCGACGGCGTCGCGCTCATCGGCCCGAATGAAGGCGAGATGGCGGAAGCGGGCGAACGCGGCATGGGGCGCATGGCCGAGCCGCTGGAGATCGCCGCCGCGATCGAGAAATTGCTCGCGAGCGAAACGACGCAGCCGCTTAAAGGCAAACGCGTGCTGGTCACTTCCGGCCCGACCCATGAGCCGATCGATCCGGTGCGCTATATCGCCAACCGCTCGTCCGGCAAGCAGGGCCACGCCATTGCCGCGGCGGCGGCGCGCGCCGGCGCCGATGTGACGCTGGTGAGCGGGCCGGTGAATTTGCCCGACCCGCCGGGCGTGACCGTCGTGCATGTCGTTACCGCGCGCGAGATGCTGCAAGCGGTGGAGCGCGCGCTGCCCGCCGATGTCGCGATCTTCGCCGCCGCGGTCGCCGATTGGCGCGTGGCGCAAGCTGGCGAGCAGAAGATCAAGAAGAAGGCCGGCCAGGCCACGCCGGAACTATCGCTGGTCGAAAATCCCGACATCCTCGCCACCATCGCCAAACGAAAAACCCAGCGGCCGAAGCTGGTGATCGGCTTTGCCGCCGAAACCGAAAACATCGCCGCCAATGCCAAGGCCAAGCTCACGGCCAAAGGCTGCGACTGGATTTTGGCCAACGATGTCTCGCCGCAAACCGGCATCATGGGTGGCGATCGCAACACGATTCAATTGGTCACGGCGCAGGGCATCGAGCCTTGGCCGCCGCAATCGAAAGAAGCCGTGGCCGCGATGCTGATCGCGCGCATCGCCAAGGAGATTGCGACGAAATGAGCGGAAATATTTTACCCTGTCATTCCGGGACACCGCGAAGCGGTGGACCCGGAATCCAGATACAAGCTCTGTGCATGCTTCTGGATTCCGGGTTCGCGCTGACGCGCGCGCCGGAATGACCGAGGAAAGACTTCTTGCATGACGATCGAAGTCCACATCACCCGCCTGCCGCACGGCAAGGATCTTCCGCTGCCGTCCTACCACAGCGCGCTCGCCGCCGGCCTCGATCTGATCGCTGCAGTGCCGGCAGATCGCGCGCTCAGCCTCGCGCCCGGCGCGCGCGCGCTCATTCCCACCGGTATCGCCGTCGCGCTGCCGCCCGGCACTGAGGCGCAGGTGCGGCCGCGCTCCGGCCTCGCCGTGCGGCACGGGCTCACCGTGCTCAACGCGCCCGGTACCATCGATGCCGATTACCGCGGCGAAATACAGGTGCTGCTGGTGAATCTCGGCGGCGAAGCGGTGGCGATTACACGCGGCATGCGGATCGCGCAGTTGGTGGTTGCAACCGTGGCGCGCGCGCAATTGCGTGAGGTCGAATCGCTCGACGAAACCACTCGCGGAACAGGCGGGTTCGGTTCCACCGGAGGTTGAAATTAGCTTTATTTGTTTTCGGCTAGACGGATGGCCGACTGTAGCCTATTACCGTTAAGATTAGTTGCGACTGGTGCCCTTCATGCCGCTGGTGTCCCGCAAGGGCATTCTTGCCATTGCCGCCGTGATCGATGTGGCGATCAACGCCCGCAGCCGGCCGGTCTCGGCCAAGGCGCTGGCGGCGCGCCATAGGCTTCCGTCACGCCATCTCGAACCGGTTTTGCAGGCGCTGGTGCGCGAAGGCATCCTGCGCGGCGTACGCGGACCGCACGGCGGCTACGAGCTCGCGCGCGAGCACCGCCGCATCAGCGCGGCGGACATCCTGCGCGCCGCCAGCACCGCCGAGGATGCCGACGATCCGCCGCTGCCCAACTCGGCGCTGGTCAATGACGTGGTGAAGCCGGCGCTGGTCGAAGCCGAGCGCACATTTTCGTCCGTGCTCGGCCGCATCAGCGTCGAAGACATGGCGAAGCGGGCGCAAGCGCTGAAATAGCGGGCGCATGACCCCGAAAAGCTTGTCCTCGACTTGATCGGGGATGGGGACCGGTTTTCGGATAAGGTCATGCGCAAACAAAACCATAACTAGCGGCCAATCCAGCCCGCGTTCACGATCTGGACTCTTTCGGCATGATTCCCCTTGGGGGTAAAGTCCTGCGATTCGCGAACGGCGCGGCGGACGCCGCTCGCATTCCTGGGGCAGGTCTGAATGCCGGAGACGATCCGGACGGCGAACGAGAGGCTGCGTTCTCGTCCGCGGCGGGGCGGATTCCTCGCCGCCTTCGTTTTTGCAACGCTTTGCAGCGCGCTCAGCACGCCGGCCCGCGCCGACGGGAGCGCGGCCTTTAGCCTCGTCGAGGACATGATCCGCGCCGTCACGGTGTTGAGCCGCCAGCAGGTCGCCACCCTCACGCTGACGTTCGGGCTGCTCTGCTTCGCGGTACTCGCCACCATCGTGCTGTTGCGCACGCGCAAAGCAGCCGCCACGATTGAAACCGAGGCGCACGACGAAACCATGGCGCTGCGCGCCGAAATCGACCGGCTCAAGACGCTGCTGCTGTCGCAGCCGCAGGTGCTAGTGGCCTGGGCCGCGGGCAGCGACGAGCCAGAAATTTTCGGCGATACCGGCATCGTCGTGTCGGGTTCCGTGCCGGAGCGCGTGCTCGCCTTCGGCGCCTGGCTAGAGCCGGCGGCGGCACAACGCATGCAGCACGCGGTCGACACGCTGCGCAGCGACGGCCGCGGCTTCGTGATGACGCTCACCACCAGCGCCGGCCGTCCGCTCGAAGCGGAAGGACGCGCGGTGGCGGGGCGCGCGGTGCTGCGCCTGCGCGACGTCAGTGGCATCGAGAGCGAGCTCATGGACCTTGCCGCCCGCCACGACCGGCTGATGGGCGACGTCGAGAGCATGAAGACGCTGCTCAATTCGCTGCCCGCCCCGGTGTGGGCGCGCAACTCGGATGGCCAGCTGATCTTCGTGAATGCGGCATACGCCCGCGCGGTGGACGCCGAGGACGCCTCCGATGCGGTGGAGCGCGAGCTGGAACTGCTCGACCGCGCCGCCCGCGCAAAGCTCAACGATGCGCGCGCCGGCGGCGGCCTTTATTGCGAACGGCTGCCGGCCATCGCCGCCGGCCAGCGCCGCATCTTCGACGTGGTGGACGCGCCGAGCAGCGCCGGCAGCGCCGGCATGGCGATCGACGCCACCGAGGTGGAGGCCATGCGCGCCGAGCTCGCGCGCATGATCGAGGCGCACCGCCGCGTGCTCGACCAGCTGGCCACCGGCGTCGCCATCTTCAACGTCGACCGCAAGCTGATCTTCTACAACGCGGCGTTCCGCTCGCTGTTCGAACTCGACGCTGGCTTGCTCGACCAGACGCCGACCGACAGTTCCGTGCTCGACACCCTGCGCGCCGACCGCAAGCTACCCGAGGAGCAGGACTTCCGGCTGTGGAAGCAGCAGCTTTACGAGGCCTATCGCGCGGTCGAGCCGCAGGAGCAAATGTGGCACCTGCCGGACGGCCGCACGCTGCGCGTGGTCACCGCGCCCAATCCGGAGGGCGGCGTCACTTATCTTTACGACGACGTCACCGAGCGCCTCGCCATGCACCGCCGCTACGACGCGCTGATCAAGGTGCAGAGCGAGACGCTCGATCACCTGGCCGAAGCGGTCGCGGTGTTCGGCAGCGATGGCCGCGTGCGGCTGCACAATCCGGCGTTTCAGCGCATGTGGAAACTTAGCCCCGAGGCGCTCGACCAGCACCCCCACGTGGCAGCGGTGACCGCCTGGGCGCAGGCGATGCATGACGACAATACGGTGTGGCGCAATTTACGCGACGCGGTGACCGCGATCGACAACCGCGAGCCGATCGTCGCGCGCATCGAGCGGCGCGACGGCATGATGATCGACATGACCACCATGCCGCTACCCGACGGCGCCACGCTGGTCACCTTCCAGGACGTCAGCGACACGGTCAACGTCGAGCGCGCGCTGCGCGACAAGAACGAGGCGCTGGAGGCCGCCGACGCCATCAAGATCGATTTCGTGCACCACGTGTCCTACGAATTGCGTTCGCCGCTCACCAACATCATCGGTTTCGCGCATTTCCTCGGCGATCCGGCGTTCGGCCCGCTCACCGACAAGCAGCGCGAATATCTCGGCTACATCACGGCCTCGACCAATGCACTGCTCGCGCTCATCAACAACATCCTCGACCTCGCCACCATCGACGCCGGCGCCATGTCGCTCAACCTGGGCGATGTCGACATCCGCGCCAGCATGGAGGAGGCGGCCGAGGGCGTACAGGACCGGCTGGTGAAGGACGGCATCGCGCTCGACATTCGCGCCGCGCCCGGCATCGGCAGCTTCACCGCCGACGAGCGGCGCCTGCGGCAGATTCTGTTCGACCTGCTGTCCAACGCGGTCGGCTTTTCTCCGCCGGGCGAAACCGTCACGCTCTCCGCCGAGCGGCGCACCGACGCGGTGGTGTTCACGGTCACCGACCACGGCCCCGGCATTCCGCCGGAGGCGAAGGACAAGGTGTTCGACTGGTTCGAGACCGACTCGATGGGCTCGCAGCACCGCGGCACCGGCCTCGGGCTCTCGCTGGTGCGCTCGTTCGTCGAGCTGCACGGCGGCACGGTGACGATCGACTCCACCCTCGGGCAGGGCACCACGGTGACCTGCGTGTTCCCGACCGTGCAGGAAGCCAAGCAGACAGCGGCGTGACGACTTAGGCCCGTGTCGATAAATTGATGATCGTAAGTAACAGTTAGCCACTGGCCGCAATCGGGCGTTCGAAGCCGACAATGCAGAGCCATTACACGAAACTGCTGCGTGCAACGCTAACGGCATCGCTCATGCTTGTTGCGATGGCGGGTGCCGCTGTTGCCGGGCCGCTCGAGGATGCCGTTGCTGCGAGTGAAAGACACGACTACCGCACGGCCCTGCGGCTTTTTCGCTTATTGGCTGAACAAGGCAATGCAATAGCGCAGTCTGCGCTCGGCTACATGCATGAAACGGGTGAGGGCGTGCCGCAGGATTATAGCGAGGCTGCGAAGTGGTATCGCCTCGCCGGCGAACAAGGCGATGCATTGGCGCAGACCCGTCTCGGCTTCATGTATGAAATGGGCAAGGGCGGTTCGCAGAATTTCGCTGAGGCGGCGAAGTGGCTTCGCCTCGCTGCGGAACAGGGCCGTGTCGCTGCGCAGAATAGCCTCGGCGGCTTGTACGTTTCCGGCAGAGGCGTGCCAAAGGATTATGTCGTCGCGTACATGTGGTTCAGCTTGTCAGCCGCTCAGGGCGACCACGATTCGGCCATACAGCGAGACCTCGTCGCGAAGCTCATGACTCCAGCACAGATCGCGGAAGCGCAGAAATTGGCGCGCGAGTGGAAGCCGAAGCCGTAGTTCCATGCAGTAGCGGGAAGGCGTCAGGCGTGCTTGGCGCCGATGCCGCTTGAACGCAGCGCGCCCGGATTGAGCCGCGGTTCGGCGCCGGTCCAATACAATACGTTAGCCAGGATGCAGAGGCCGGTCGCGGCAAACCAGACCATGGCGGTACCGACGAAGCCGATGAACAGGCCCCACCACGGACTGTGCGCCAGAAACAGAATCGAGCCGAGAGTAATATTGAACCCGACCGTGACGTAGATGCGCCGCTCGAGATACCAACTGTCGGTCTGCAGGAAATAAAGATTCCAGCGCGTCGGCGCGCTCGTGCCAAGCCGCGCCTTGAAACCGAGCAGGCGGAGCACATTGCCGATCGGGCAGAAACCGGTCAGCGCGACATTGATGGAGACAAGTCCGGTGGCGATGACCCCGAAAATCCACAGCGGGTTGACCAGCACTGCCAGCAGCGTGCTGGTCAGCAGAACCACGCCGGCGATCAACCAGACCGTGCGCTCGATATACCAGCCGTCGGTGGGAACGACGTAAACGCCTTTGCGCAGTGTCATGGCTGCAATGTACTCCGCTCGAAGGCCGACGCAAGTTCTACAATTTTTTTAATATAGTAAATCTATGCGAATGCATTGATCTACATCACAGAATCAGTCCGGCGCTGAGCAGCAGGCTAAACAACATTTGGATTTGCACGGTCCAAAGCAAAATCCGATTGAAGCCGCGGCCGCACGGCTCGCGCATGAAACGGTAAATCAAGGCAAGCGCCAACGGCAATGTGATCAGCGCAGGCCAGACATGACCGTGCGGCAGGGCACGGCCGATCAGCGGCAACAGCGTATACGGCAGCAACATCAGCCCGGCAAAAATCCAGCCCGTCCCCTGCGGCCCCGCCACGATGGCGAGCGTCCGACGTCCCACCCGTGCATCGGCTTCGACGTCGCGGAAATTGTTGACCAGCAGAACGGCCCCGGTCAACAGGCCGAGCGCCAGACCGGCCGCCAGCGCCGGCGCGCCGAGATCGGCGGTGCAAAGCCAATAGGTGCCGCCCACCGCGCCGACGCCGAAGAAGGCGATCACGAACAATTCTCCCAGCGGGGTATAGGCGATCGGCAGCGGGCCGCCGGTATAGGCCCAGCCTGAGGCGATCGACAGGATGCCGAGCAGGAGAATCGGCCAGCCGCCGACGGCGACCAGATAAAGCCCCATGAGCGCCGCCGCGGCGAAACACGCCGCCGCGCCGCGTTTGACGTTGCGCCCGCTCAACAGGCCGGACGCCGTCACGCGCGGCGGTCCGACGCGATCGGGCCCGTCGCCGCCGCGTTCGGAATCGACCGCGTCGTTGTGCAGGTTGGTACCGAGCTGAATGCACATGCTACCGAGCAGCGCCGCCAGCACCGCCGGCCAATGAATCTGCCGGTCCACCGCCCACGCCAGCGCCGTGCCGACCGCCACCGGCGTGATCGAAAGACTGAGCGTGCGCGGCCGCGCCGCCATGAGCCAGGACGACAGATTCATAATGAAACTTTGTGCGTAGCCCTATATGCTTGCTTTCGGGAACAATTTTCGACGCCGGCCGTTGACACCCCAGATTGGAGTGCAATTTCATGCTCAAACTGTGTGCTATCGCTTCACTCATCACGATCATAGCTCCGCTCCCAGCCATCGCCTACACGCAACAGGATGCGGATGCCTGTACGCCGGATGCGATGCGGCTTTGCCAGAANGCCATTCCCGATGAGACGCGGGTGGCGCAATGCCTTGTCCAGAACAAGCGGCAGCTNAGCCCCGCCTGCAAGATCGTGTTCAGTCGCCCAAATACCGCAGCCGCCACACCGACAGCGGCGAGTGCCCNCCCGACCGGGCGCCCGCTGGATATTCACAATACGAATTTCTGAATGCGTTAATACCCGGCGGCTACAGCTTCACGGTAGCGCTCGCCGACGAAGAAGCCACGCGCCGGCTGATGGTCAACATCGCCGCCACGCTATCAAACCGCACGGGCAAGCGCCGCCGCAATCAATTTTCGCCCGACGACACCTGCATAGTCCGCAATCGGCAGCGGCCGACCGGTTAGATAACCCTGAACCTCGTCGCAACCTTCCTTTACGAGGAACGTATGCTGGGCTTCTGTCTCGACGCCTTCCGCCAGAATCGGCAGATCAAGGCTTTGGCCGAGACCGATGACGGCACGCACGATTGATCTGGAGTGGTAGTTGTCTTCCAAGTCGCAAATAAAGACACGATCGATCTTGATCTTGTCACACCTGAAAGACTGCAGATACGATAGGGAAGAATATCCGGTTCCGAAATCGTCCATTGCAATCTTTACGCCGAGCGACTTCAGCTGATTGAGGATTGATACCGCGCGCGAGAAGTCGTTAATCATCACGCTCTCGGTAATTTCAAGTTCGAGGCGGGCCGGAGCAAGGCCGCTTTCAAGCAGGATTGAATGGATGAGCCTTGGCAGGTCGCCATGGCGAAACTGGATCGGAGAGATATTGATCGCAATGGTCAGCGGCTGCGGCCAGGATGCGGCTTCGCGACAGGCCTCGCGCAGAACCCATTCGCCCACCGAGATGATGAGACTGCTCTCTTCGGCGATAGGGATAAACGTACCGGGTGGGACCATGCCGCGTTTTGGACATTGCCAGCGGGCCAGTGCCTCAAACCCGATAGTTTCGCCTGACATTTTCACCTGCGGCTGATAGTGCAACAGCAGTTCGCCACGATCGATGGCTGAGCGCAAATCCTCTTGCAGGGCGTACCGCTCGTGTAGCCGGGCGCTCATTTCGAGTTCAAAGAACATCGCCATCCCACGCGTTTCGGCTTTGGCACGATAAAGGGCGGCATCGGCGTTAATCATGAGTATTTTCGCGTCGGTGCCGTCGGCCGGATAGATCGCAACCCCGATGCTCATGCCTAATTTTAGGCAGTGACCTTCAACCTTAAAATCGTCCAAAAGAGTCGCGAGCAGGCGCTCGGCGAGCACTGCTGCGCCCGCTGGTTGCGCACCTTCCGCCAAAATGACTGCGAACTCGTCACCGCCGAGGCGCGCAAGGAAGGTTTCTCCGGCAGCGGCTTGCAGACGACGGGCGATTTCACGCAGGAGTCCATCGCCAACCATATGTCCGTAAGTGTCATTGATCTCTTTGAAGCCGTCAAAATCAATGCTCAGAACGGCAAACAGTTCGCCAGTCGTCGTCGCACGGTTGATCGTGGCGTCCAAAGTTTCGTTAAAGGTTGCCCGATTGGGCAGGTCGGTTAGCGTATCATAATGCGCCATACGCACGATGCGTTGCTCCGCCTCCCTGCGCTCCGTCACATCATCGATCAAGGTCAGAACATATTTCGGTTTTCCATCGTCACCTTGGATGGCAACCTTCTTCGCGGCGACGAGCCGAACTCCCCGTTCGGGTGTAGGAATTGGATGATCGGGAATAATGATCGCGTGATCGGAGAGCAAAGATTTCCTGTCCTCAGCTACAACAAAATCAGCGCGTTTTTCGTCGTATACATCGTGCGGGGTTCTGCCGATAACGAGGTCGCGGCTAAATCCGAATAGCTCTTCGCCGGCCTTGTTGATCAATGTAAAGCGACTATCGTTGGCGGTCTTCACCAGAATCGGCATAGGAACGTTTTCGATCACCGCATCGAGAAACATTTTCGTGCGGCGAAGATCGCCCTCGGCCAGCTTGCGGTCTGTCACATCGTCGATAACGGTCAGAAGATATTCCGGTTTTCCGGCGCTCCCTCGAATGGCAACCTTCTTTGCCATGATGAGGCGCG
>JGI20194J14741_1000110_pt1 | contig 12523 bp, 13 predicted proteins | sample NGESurshal092012_5_FD_14741 | JGI IMG/M metagenome (IMG submission 14741) | reverse complement strand
CACCCAGTTCTGCGTCTGCAAGCCGGCGAAGATGTAATTTCCCAGGCTGGTCTGCCCGATCGGCGTCGACAGCGTGGCGGTGCCGATCACCCATACCGCGGAGGTGCGGATGCCGGCCATGATCACCGGCATCGCCAGCGGCAGCTCGATATCTCGCATAAGCCGCCCCGGCGTCGCGCCGAACAGGCGCGCAGCCTCGCGCAACGATGGAGCGATGCCGTTAAGTCCAACCACGGTATTGCGCAGCACCGGCAGCATCGAATAGAGCGTCAGCGCCAGCACCGATGGAAGAAAGCCGAGGGCGGAGAAGCCTTTGCCGAACAGCCGCTCGGACAGGCCGGCGAGCGCGAGCAGCATCGGGTAGAACAGCGCCAGCAGCGCGAGCCCGGGAATGGTCTGGAACACGCTCGCCACCGCGAGCAGGGCGCCGCGCAGCACCGGGTGCTGCCGTGAGGCGATCGCCAGCGGCAGGCTGATGCCGAGCCCGATAGCGAGCGCCGTGATGCTCACCAGCACGTGGCTGCCGAGGTAATCGGGCAGCCGCGCCAACGCATCGGCAAGACGGGCGTCAGTGGTCATCGCGGCGATGATGGCATGCGGCCGGGGGCTAAGAAACCCGCCGCCGTAACCTCAATTTCAGTCCATGTCCTTGGTTTGCATCGCGAAAATAGCCGGCCGCGCCCGCTTTCTCTTGCAATGACAATTTGATTACAGTCTTATGACGGCGGGCCGTGCGCTGGGGGTAACAGCGTGCTCATTGCCGGGCATGGCCGTCCGCTGGCCATGCTGTCTGCTGCCTCCACTCTGCTCAATCGCCTCGCGTTTTCCGAGACGATTTCCCGTCGCGATATAGCGACGCTTGTCACTGTTGCGGGCCTTCATCTCGCCGCGCTCGTCATCATGGCGGCGACCGAAGTCGATCTGGTTGCGAAGATTGCCTTCCTGCTGGCCTGGGCGGCGTTGAATTGTGTGTGGCTCGCCGCGCTGCGGCGGCCGGCGATCGCGGCATTCATGTCGCTGGCGATGTTGGTCGCGCTCATCCTGTTTTCGCAATTCAAATACGACAAGCTGATGATGACGGTCAATTTCGTCGACCTGATGATCATCGATCGGGACACGTCCGCTTTCCTGTTCACGATCATGCCGAATTTGCGCTGGTCGGTCACGCTCAGCGCGCTCCTTGCTGCGCCGCTGATGGCGCTGATCTGGCATTTCGATACGTTCCGCATTCGCCGGCGCATAACGTCCACCGGCGGCGCATGTTGCCTGGGCGCACTGGTGGCGCTCTCGATGTCGGTTCCGAGCGATTTTTTTGACGAGTTCTTCAACCACAACTACGTATCGAAATTTTCCCGCTCGGGCGTGGAGTCGATCTACGAACTGGCGACGCACGGGCTCATGGAATCGGACGGTGCCATCGCCGAGCACTTGAAGTCGGCGCCCGCCGCCGCCTGCAATCCGGCGCGCAAGCTTCCGCACATCATCCTGCTGCACGATGAATCGAGCTTCGACATTACCGCCGCGCCCGGCATCAAAGTGCCGCCGGGCTATCACAAACATTTCCGGTCGTTCGACGGCGTGGCGCGCAAGCTTGTGGTCGAAGGCGCGGGCGGTCCGAGCTGGTTCACCGAATACAATGTGCTCACCGGACTGTCGGCGCGCTCCTATGGGCGGTTTGCTACCTCAGTGACGCGCATCGCCGCCGGCCGCGTCGCGCGCGGACTGCCGCATGCGCTATCCCGTTGCGGTTACAAAACGTTCAGCCTTTATCCGTTCTACGGCGCTTTTCTCGGCTCGCGCGGCTTCCAGACCACAGCCGGCATCCAGCATTATATGGACATGACAGATCTGGGAACGCGCGGTTTCGAGGCGGACAGCTTCTACTTCGACCAGGCCGAAAAGATCATCGCGCGCGAGCGCCGCAACGGTCCGCTGTTCCTATATGTCTATACCGTCGCCAATCATTTCCCGTGGGATTCTCGCTTGCGCCCCGAGCTGACCCCGGATTGGCACAATCTTGGCAACGTGCCGAACATCGATGAATATATCCGGCGGCAGGGCATGACCGCGCATGACTATGGCGCGCTGCTGGAGCGTCTTAAGCGGGACTTTCCGACCGAGTCGTTCCTGATCGTGCGCTACGGGGATCACCAGCCCGAGTTCGGCTATCGCATCATCGATCCGACGCTCAACGAAGCCGCGATCGCGCGTCACTTGCTGGCGTTCGATCCGCGCTACTTTACGAGTTACTATGCGATCGATGCGGTGAATTTCCAGCCGGCCGATCTGTCCACCGCGCTTAAGACGCTCGACGCGCCGTATCTTCCGTTGGTGGTCCAGGAGGCCGCCGGCATGCCGCTCGATGCGTCCTTCGCCGAGCAGAAGGCGATCCTGCAACGCTGCCATGGCCTGTTCTATCGCTGCGCCGGCGGCGCCGAGGCGCGCCGTTTCAACCGGCTGCTGATCGCCGCCGGCCTGATCAAGGGCCTGTAGGCTTCGGGCTTTGCAAGCCGGGCATGTCCCGGATAGCTTGCCTTGATCGGGGTTAATCGCTCAGGGACATGCATGGCAGGCGGCGCGACAGCAACTGCGCAAGGCAACACGCAGGCTACGGCCATCGCTCTCAGCGAAGTCTCGGTCGCATTCCGCCTCGGCGGCGGCGGCCTCTATACCGCCGTCGAGCGCGCCACGCTCAATGTCGCCGACGGCGAATTCGTCGCCATCGTGGGGCCGACCGGCTGTGGCAAATCCACGCTGCTCAACATCGCCGCCGGGCTGATCGCGCCGTCGTCCGGCCGCGTCGATATCTTCGACAGCCCGCTGGCCGCGCTCAACCGTCAGGCCGGCTATCTGTTCCAGGCCGACGCGCTGTTTCCCTGGAAGACGGCACTGGAAAACGTCGCCATCGGGCTGGAAACGGCCGGCACGCCCACGGTGGAAGCGCGTGCGCGGGCGCAAAGCTGGCTCATGCGCGTGGGCTTGAGCGCGTTCGGCGACCGCTATCCGCACATGCTCTCGGGCGGCCAGCGCAAGCGGGTGGGGCTGGCGCAGGTGCTGATCCGCGATCCGAAAATCCTGCTGATGGACGAGCCGTTCGGCCCGCTCGACGCGCAGACCCGGCAGATCATGGGCAACCTGCTGCTCGACCTGTGGAGCGGCGATCGCAAGGCGGTGCTGTTCGTCACCCACGATCTGGAAGAGGCGATCGCGCTCAGCGACCGCGTGGTCATCATGTCGGCGGGGCCGGCGGCGCGCGTCATCGGCGACTGGCGGGTGCCGCTGGCGCGGCCGCGCGACATCGGCGAGATCAAGCTCGACCATGCCTTCCACGAATTGCACCGCGACATCTGGCACATGCTCAAGGCCGAGGTGATCAAGGGCTACGCGCAGACGGAGGGGGCGTGATGTCGCGCACGTGGCTCATCGTCCTGCAGGTGCTGGTCGCCGTCGTCTCGATCGCGCTCTGGCACGTGCTCACGACGTACCAGATCTTCGGCGCGGTGCTGTTGCCGCCGTTCTTCTTTTCCAATCCGCTGGATGTGGCCCAGCAGATCGTCGCTTGGTTCGCTTCGGGCGTGATCTGGAAGCATCTCTGGGTGACGTTAATCGAATCGATTCTCGCCTTCGTGCTCGGCTCGATCGGCGGCGTGCTGGTCGGCTTCTGGTTCGCGCGTCAGCCGCGCACCGCCGCGGTGTTCGATCCGTATGTGAAGATGGTCAACGCGCTGCCGCGCGTGGTGCTGGCGCCGATCTTCACGCTCTGGCTCGGGCTGGGCATCTGGTCGAAAGTGGCGCTCGGCGTCACGCTGGTGTTCTTCATCGTATTCTTCAACGTCTATCAGGGCGTCAAGGAAGTCAGCCCCACGGTGCTGGCGAATGCGCGCATGCTCGGCATGAGCGAGCGGCAGTTGATGCGCCACGTCTATTGGCCGTCGGCGCTGTCCTGGATGTTTTCCTCGCTGCACACCTCGGTCGGCTTTGCCGTGGTCGGCGCGGTGGTGGGCGAATATCTCGGTTCCGCGGCGGGCTTAGGCTATCTGATCCAGCAGGCGGAAGGCGTGTTCGACGTGGCCGGGGTGTTCGCCGGCATGTTCGTGCTGGCCGCCTTCGTGATCGTGATCGATACGCTGGTCACCATGGTCGAGCGCCGTCTGCTGGTCTGGCGGCCGCTGGTGGGCGACAGTAGGCCGTAAGCGAGCNCTCGGCCGCNCTGCGCGCGTCGGTTGTAGCGATCTTGGATTGGCAGTATCGTCTTGTTAGCCGTTGCCAGCATCAGGCCATCCGGCAAATTGANTGCTCGGCCGGGGAGCACCGTTGCNATGAAATACTCCGCTCGAATCCGCTTGCGCGGTTATGCAATTGCGGCCGTGACCCTTGTTGCCGTCTTGGCCTATGCGCCCGAGGGCTGGTCGAGAACCCCGAGGCCGGCCGGGTGCCAGCAAATGACGGAAGCGCTGGCCAAGGCGCTGTTCGACGAATGGAACAAAGCGCTGCAACAGAACCCCGAGACGGTTGTGCGGACTTACACGCTGGACGCGGTCCTTCTGCCGACTTTCGAGAACGGACCGCTTATCGGCCGCGCCGAGATTCGCGGTTATTTCGACCATTTCCTCGAGCAGCATCCGGTCGGACGCATCGACACCCGGGCCATTATTCCCGCCGGTTGTAACACGGGCGTTGTCGCCGGGCTCTACACCTTCACGGTGAATGAGGGGACCGCGCGCGTGGACAAGCCGGCCCGCTATACCTTCGTCTACGTTTATGAGTCAGTACCCCGACGCTGGCTGATCGCACACCACCACTCGTCAGCGCGGCCACAGAAAGGCGCAGCGAAGTAACTCCGCCAGGCTGGCCACTATGGTCGAGAAGNGCCTGCGGGCGCGGCGGCCGGTGGTGCGCGATAGCAGGCCCTAGTCACGCCCGCCGCGCTGGCCTATCGTTTGGGTTGCAATGGCCTGCTGAAAGGCCAGTGGACCAGGGAGGATATCCATGCCCGCTCATCTCCGTCGGCTCGGCTTTGCGCTCGCCGCGCTCGTGCTGTCATCGGGTCTCGCGCTCGCGCAGACCAAAATCACGCTCGCCGTCGGCGGCGGCAGTTGCCTTTGTTATCTGCCGACGATCCTGGCCAAGCAACTCGGCGAGTTCGAGAAAGCCGGACTAGCCGTCGAAGTCGTGGACTTCAAGGGCGGCTCGGAGTCGCTCAAGGCCGTGATCGGCGGCAGCGCCGANGTGGTGTCCGGCTATTTCGATCACTGCGTCAATCTCGCCGCCAAGGGCCAGCACTTGCAGGCCTTCGTGGTCTATGACCGCTATCCCGGTTTCGCGCTGGTGGTCTCGCCCAAACACACCGCCGAAATCAATTCGATCAAGGATCTCGCCAACAAGAAGGTCGGCGTCAGCGCGCCCGGCTCCTCCACCGACTTCTTCCTGAAATACATGCTGAGCAAGAACGGCGTCGATCCAAATTCCGTCAGCGTGATCGGCGTCGGCCTCGGCGCTACCGCCGTTGCCGCCATGGAGCAGGGACAGATCGATGCCGCCATCATGCTCGATCCGGCGGTGACGCTGCTACAAGGAAAGAACAAGGATCTCAAGATCCTCAGCGACACCCGCACCCAGAAGGACACGCTGGCCGTGTTCGGCGGCGAATATCCGGGCGGCGCGCTCTACACCAAGGCCGACTGGATCGCCAGCCACGAGAAGGAAGTGCAGGGCATGACCACGGCCATCGTGGCGACGCTCAAGTGGATCCATTCGCACACGCCGGAAGAGATCATGGCCAAGATGCCGCCGGAAATGGTCGGCAAGGACAAGGATCTCTATCTCGCCGCGCTCAAGAACACGATCCCGATGTATTCGGAAACCGGCCGCATGGACCCGAAGGGTGCCGCCGCGGTGCTGGCGGTGTTCAGCCAGTCGTCGCCCGAGGTGGCCAAGGCCAATATCGACCTGTCGAAGACCTACACCAACAAGTACGTCGAGGCGGCCAACAAGAAGATGGGGATGAAGTAAGTTCCCGCCGCGCGGAATTCTAAAGACGGCCACACGGCGGGGGATTTCCCCGCCGTGTCTGTTATTGTCGACGCTATGAACCTGCTCTCGATCCAGTCCCACGTTGCCTATGGCCATGTCGGCAATTCCGCCGCGGTGTTTCCGCTGCAGCGCATGGGCGTGGAGGTGTGGCCGATCCACACCGTGCAGTTTTCCAACCATACCGGCTACGGCAACTGGCAGGGCCAGGTGTTCGACGCTCGAACGATCCGTGAGGTTATCGGCGGCATTGAGCAGCGCGGCGTGCTTGGCGAATGCGACGGCGTACTGTCGGGCTATATGGGCGGGGTCGATGTCGGCGCCGCCGTTCTCGACGCGGTGGCGACCGTCAAGCGCGCCAATCCGTCCGCGCGCTATGCTTGCGACCCGGTGATCGGCGACGCCGGGCGCGGCATCTTCGTCGCGCGCGGCATTCCGGAATTCATGAAAGAAAGGGCGGTGCCGGCCGCCGATATCATCACGCCCAACCAGTTTGAGCTCGATTACCTCGCCGGCCGCGAAAGCCGGACGCTGGCCGATGCGCTGGCGGCGGTGAAGGTCGTGCACGGGCTCGGACCGCGCGCGATCCTGGTCACCTCGCTGCATACCGAGGACACGCCGGAGGGGACAATCGACCTGCTTGCCTCGGACGCGACCGGTCGCTTCCGCCTGCGCACGCCGAAGCTGCCATTGGTGGTGAACGGAGCGGGCGACGCCATCGCCGCGCTGTTTTTTGCGCATTATCTGCGCAGCGGAAAGATCGACGAGGCGCTGTCGCGCGCCGGCTCCGCCATCTTCGGCGTGCTGACCAAGACCGCGCAGGCAGGCGCGAACGAAATCCAACTGGTTGCCGCGCAGGACGAGATTGTGCAGCCGAGTCGCGTGTTCGAGGCGGAAGAACTATGACGACGCCGCCATGAGCGAAGCGGTGTCCGTCGTCCACATCGACCGCCTGGAGCTGACTGTCGCGCTGAAACCATGGGCCTTTGCGGTCGAGCGGCGCGCCGAAATCGATGCCTGGTTCGCCGCGCAGCAACGCGAGAAGCCAGCCTTGTGGAACGGCCGCGTGCTGTTGTTGTATGAATACAGCATGGCCGACGGGGTGCTGCGCGGCGCCTATTTGGAAACCGACTTTGCGAGCTTCGCCGCCTGGCGCCATTGGGGGAGGCCGGCGGCGGGGGTGCACGACTGTTTCGGCGCGGCGGCGATCGTCGCGGCCGATGGCGCGTTTCTGCTCGGGGTCATGGGTCCGCACACCGCCAATTCCGGCCGCATCTATTTTCCTTGCGGCACGCCCGATCCGGACGACATCGTGGGGAGCCGCGTCGATCTCGATTTCAGCGTGCGGCGCGAGCTCAAGGAGGAAACCGGGCTAGACATCGCCGAGTTCACGGCCGAGCCGGGATGGACGACGGTATTCGATCTGCCGCTGATCGCGCATATCAAGGTGCTGCGCAGCGGCGAAAGTGCCGAGGCCTTGCGCGCGCGCGTGCTTGATCATCTGGCGCGTGAGCGGCAACCGGAACTTGCCGATATCCGCATCGTACGCGGCCCGGCCGATTCCGATCCCGCGATGCCGCGCTTCGTCACCGCGTTCCTGGCGCGGCAGTTCGCCATGCGATAGACTTTTGCCCATGAAGCTCTACAGCATTGCCAAACGCTTTCGCATCGACAGACCGGACAAGTTTCGCCTGTCCGCGCACGACCCTGCCGAGTGCTACGGCCTTACCGCCGACAAGAAAGAAGCCAAGGCCATGCTGGCCGAGGGCATCGAGCGGCTGGCCCAATTGCAGGAGCGGCTGTACGCCAACGACCGCTGGTCGGTGCTGATCGTGCTGCAGGCGATGGACGCCGCCGGCAAGGACGGCATCATCAAGCACGTGATGAGCGGCATCAATCCGCAAGGCTGCGAGGTGCATTCCTTCAAGCAGCCGAGCGCGGAGGAGCTGCAACACGATTTTCTCTGGCGCGTGGCACAGCGGCTGCCGACGAACGGACGCATCGGCATCTTCAATCGCTCGCATTACGAGGAAGTGCTGACCGTGCGCGTGCACAAGGAATTGCTGGCGCGCGAGAAGCTGCCGAAGAACCTGGTCGGCAAGGAACTCTGGCAGCAGCGTTTCGACGATATCCGCGCCTTCGAGCGTCATCTCGCGCGCAACGGCACGCTGATCCTGAAATTCTTCCTCAACGTGTCGAAGGACGAGCAGCGCCGCCGCTTCCTCGCGCGCATCGATGAGCCGGCCAAGCGCTGGAAATTCTCTTTTGCCGACGTTGCCGAGCGCAAGCTCTGGGACGAATACATGCACGCGTATGACGATCTGATCCGGCAGACCAGCCGTCCGGAGGCGCCCTGGTTCGTGGTGCCGGCCGACAACAAATGGTTCACGCGGCTGGTGGTGGTGGGGGCGATGGTGCAAGAACTCGGCGCGCTCGACCTCGATTTTCCGAAGGTCGAGGGCAAAGCGCTCAAGGAATTAAGAAAGGCGGAGAAGGCGCTGAAGCGGGAGAAGTCGTAGCGCCGGATCGCGGCTGCGCCTCGTTGCAGGCGCGCGGACAGCAATGCTGACCTATCTGCCGCTTGCGCTGACCCAGACCTTTCCAGTAGAAGATGCCATTGTTACGTGCGGTTAACGCGGACTTTACCTTGTTCCGCGACCTTAGCCGTCGAAGTCGAGGGATCTTCTAAGCCATGTCGGCGCGCCAAAATATCTGCGCGATCGAGCGGGCGGCCGGCAAGGCCGAACCCGCGGCCACCCTCATTCTGGGCACGCTCCTTCTCCTTATCCGCCCCTGAGGGCCGGCTGGGCGTTTGTGCCTGGGCACTCGGGGGATCGACGTAATGAGCACCCCATAGAGCGCCCAAAAGCGGCGCATTCGACGAGAAGGATCAATGCCATGACTAACAAGACCCAGTCCGACAAGGACCGCGTCGTCATCTTCGACACGACGTTGCGCGACGGCGAGCAGTGTCCCGGCGCGACCATGACCCATGAAGAGAAACTCGCCGTGGCCGAGCTGCTCGACACCATGGGCGTGGACATCATCGAGGCCGGTTTCCCGATCGCCTCGGAAGGCGACTTTGCCGCCGTGCACGAGATCGCCAAGCGCTCCAAGAACGCCGTGATCTGCGGTCTCTCACGCGCGTCGCCGAAAGACATCGACCGCTGTGCGGAAGCGATCAAGCCGGCCCGGCGCAAGCGCATCCATACGTTTCTCTCCACCTCGCCGGTGCACATGAAGTGGAAGCTGCAGAAGGAGCCGCACGAGGTCTACGAGATGGTGATCGCGCAGGTCACCCGCGCGCGCAGCCACACCGACGACGTCGAATGGTCGGCCGAGGATGGCACTCGCACCGAGCAGGATTTCCTCTGCCGCTGCGTGGAAGCCGCCATCAATGCCGGCGCCACCACCATCAATATCCCCGACACCGTCGGCTATACGGTGCCGGAGGAATATTTCGCGCTGTTCAAGATGCTGCGCGAGCGCGTGCCCAATTCCGACAAGGCGCGCTTCTCCACCCATTGCCACAACGATCTCGGCATGGCGGTGGCCAATTCACTCGCCGGCGTGAAGGCGGGCGCGCGCCAGATCGAATGCACCATCAACGGCATCGGCGAGCGCGCCGGCAACGCCGCGCTGGAAGAAATCGTGATGGCGATCCGCACCCGCAACGACGTGTTGCCGTACATGACCGGCGTCGATGCCAGCATGCTGACGCGCGCATCCAAGCTGGTCGCGGCGGCGACCTCGTTCCCGGTGCAGTACAACAAGGCGATCGTCGGCCGTAATGCGTTTGCGCACGAGAGCGGCATCCACCAGGACGGCATGCTGAAGAACGCGCAGACCTACGAGATCATGACGCCGGAGTCGGTCGGCGTGAAGCAGACCTCGCTGGTCATGGGCAAGCATTCCGGGCGGCATGCGTTTGTGCACAAACTGGAGGAGCTAGGCTATCAATTGGCCGGCAATCAGCTCGAGGACGCCTTCGTGCGCTTCAAGGCGCTGGCTGACAAGAAGAAGCAGATCTACGACGAGGACATCGAGGCCCTGGTGGACGAGGAAATCGCCCACGCGCACGACCGCATCAAGATCATCTCGCTGACCGTGATCGCCGGCACCATGGGCCCGCAGTCGGCCACGCTCACCCTCGACATCGAGGGCAAGCACATCACGACGCAATCGACCGGCAACGGTCCGGTGGACGCGATCTTCAAGGCGATCCGCGAACTGGTTCCGCACGAGGCCAAGCTCGAGCTCTACCAGGTGCATGCGGTGACCGAGGGCACCGACGCGCAGGCGGAAGTCTCGGTGCGGCTGTCGGAAGACGGCCGCTCCTACACCGCCAAGGGCGCCGACCCCGATACGCTGGTGGCCTCGGCCAAGGCCTATCTCGGCGCGCTCAACAAGCTGACCAGCAAGCGCAATCGGACGCCGGGCGTTGAGAACCGTATCCACTCCACCGACGTCGGCTGAAAATTCTGCGACTAACGCGAAATGCCGCCTCGCAAGGGGCGGCATTATGCTTTTGGTTATTTGCTTTTGGTAAATGTTCCGCTTGGAACCCAAAAATCACATTTCGCCCTCATTTCGTTCGCTTTTGGGGCGGAATTGGCGGCTATCCACTGCTCACAACCTATACCAGACGTTGGGGATATTAACCGAATGAAGAAGACACTTTGCGCGGGCGTGTTCGCGCTCGCGGCGATTGGCTTGTTGTCGAATATCTCGGCCGCCAGCGCCGGTGAAATGGGGAACGGCTACGCGGCACAGGGGCAGATGTCGGCCTCGATCGATGTCGGACGCATCCGAAGCGTGCTCAGGCTGACGCAGGAGCAGGAGCGCTACTGGCGGCCGGTGGAGGCCGCCTTGCGCGACCTCGCACACCATCAGGAGCGGGTGGAATCGGATGGTTTCGTGCACCGGGTGAGCCGGCGGGTGATCTCGATCGTGCTCAATAGCGCAGCCGTCGAGCGGCTGGTGGTTGCCGCGCGTCCACTGATCGCCAAGCTCAATGACGAGCAGAAGCAGGCGGCCGGCCAGCTGGCGCAGGAAATGGGCTTAGGGTCGGTGGTGATGGCGGCGCTGAATTGAGCCGAATGGCGGCGCATCCCGCCGCCGTTGTCGCGCTCGATAAGCTGACCCGCAAGCGCAATCGGACGCCGGGGGTCGAGAACCGCATCCACTCCACCGACGTGGGCTGATCGACAAAATCGCAATGCCGCGCCCTGTCACGGGCGCGGCATTGGCGTTTTTGTGTCCAAATTCCCTTATTTATAGAGCAAAACGCGGCATCATGACGCCGCGGCAATCCGTTACCGGCCGCGGACCCGCGCCCACAACGGCAGCGCTGGCTTGCCGGAAAATCGAATAAATGCGACTTTAGTCGGCGGTTGACCGGCGTCAAAACAATCCGCGACGCTATATGTTTGAGGACAATAACAAATCCGTGGAGGAACCCCTATGCGAAAAATGCTTCTTGCGATAGCAGCGGCCGCAATTTTTGCCGCCCCCAGCGCCGGCATGGCGCAGGCGCCGATTATCATCAAATTCAGTCACGTGGTGGCGCCCAACACGCCGAAGGGCAAGGGCTCGGAGAAATTCAAGGAACTCGCCGAGAAGTACACCAACGGCAAGGTCAAGGTTGAGGTGTACCCGAACTCGACGCTCTACAAGGACAAGGAAGAACTCGAGGCGCTGCAGCTCGGCGCCGTCCAGATGCTGGCGCCGTCGAACTCGAAGTTCGGCCCGATCGGCATCAAGGACTTCGAAGTGTTCGACCTGCCGTTCCTGCTGCCGAGCCTGGCGTCGCTGCGCAAGGTCACCGAAGGCCCGATCGGCAAGAAGATGCTGACGCTGCTCGACGCCAAGGGCATGATCGGGCTTGCCTACTGGGACAACGGCTTCAAGCAAATGAGCGCGAACAAGCCGCTGCACATGCCGGAAGACTACAAGGGGCTGAAATTCCGCATCCAGTCCTCGAAGGTGCTGGAAGCGCAGTTCCGCCTGCTCGGCGCGACCCCGCAGGTGATGGCGTTCTCCGAGGTCTATCAGGCGCTGCAGACCGGCGTCGTTGATGGCCAGGAAAACACGCCGGCGAACATGTACACCCAGAAAATGGACGAAGTGCAGAAGTACACGACGCTGACCAATCACGGCTACATCGGCTACGTGGTCGTCGTGAATAAGAAGTTCTGGGAAGGCCTGCCGGCCGATATCCGTGGCCAGCTCGAGAAGGCGATGGCGGAATCGACCGCATATGCCAACACGATCTCCGCGCAGGAGAACGACGACGCGCTCGCCGCGATGAAGAAATCCGGCAAGACCACGTTCATCGTTCCGACCGCGGCCGAAATGGCGGCCATGCAAAAAGTCATGGAGCCGCTCTACAACGACATGGCCAGCCGTGTCGGCAAGCAACTGATCGAGGACGTGCGCAGGACGGCGCAAGGCGCAACCAACTAACGAAACCATGGCGGGCCCCGGCAATGCT
>JGI20194J14741_1000109_pt1 | contig 12609 bp, 7 predicted proteins | sample NGESurshal092012_5_FD_14741 | JGI IMG/M metagenome (IMG submission 14741) | reverse complement strand
AACGATCGCCTGCCCATCGTTGGCGAGACGATCGTGGTTCGCGTGCCGCCCGAGCGTGTACACCTGTTCGGCGCGGACGGAAGAGCCATCGGACGAACAGCGGAGATCGTCTGACAACTTTCCCACCTGCGCTCGGCCCTCTGCGGGCTAAAGCTCTCGTCGCGATTGCGCTCGCGCTCACCGCTTGCGCCAGGATCTCTCAGAGGACACCGCAGGTTATTCCCGTCACATCCGCTCGGACAGGCCGGAGCGTCTCGGGCGATAGCGCTCCGGTCAAGGGGCAAGGTGCAGATCTACTGACGATTGAAAGCGTGAAGGAAGTTGGTCAAATAGAAGTCGGCAGCCCTTATGTAGGTATCGAGATTCACAAGAGCTTTCCGTTGTTGAATCGGATAAGCTTTTACTACCCGGTAGCAAACAGTATCGATATCAGTGACGATTACTGGAAGCGTGAGAATTTCAGAATCATGTCCATCGGACTAAGGGTGGGTGGTTCCCCAAAACGCTTTCTCGAGCATCAGGTTTATAAAGTCTCTCAGACACCATACTCTGTTTCCTTCGATGGAAACGATTCTGGCAGTCACGTCAGGATCACTTATGAGTTTTGCAGGAACGAGCCAGCTATGGTGGTTACCTACGAGATAACCAATACATCCGCGACCACGAAAGACTATGAAGTGTATACCCGACTGGAAACGACACTTCGAACAAGCCACACTTACAAACTTATTGATAGCGCATACACCGACTTTCAGACCAGCGGATCAATAATCAGGACGAACTATCCTTTTGTGGAAACCGGGAATGCGCAAATATTTGTCATGAACTCAGGGCTGCAGCCGTCGAGTTTTACAACGAGGCAGCCAAAGAATACTGGATTCTCAAGCCTCGACGATTGGTGGTTGAACACCGACAGCCCTCTTCCGGCAACACTAATTCCGCGAGAGAAACCAGACAAACCCCTCGCTGCGTTCACTTACAAGAAACAGTTACCTCCTGATTCATCAATCACGATTATCCAGATTGTTGGATCAGCATTGATTTCAGAAGCGGCGGCGAAGACGGCTTTCCTGCTCACGCACTACCAGCGTGAAGTCAAAGCGTACAAGGATTACATCATCAAGGAGGCTTTGGCCCGGCCTGACATCGTTACCGGCGATAACGATCTGGATTTGACTTCGCGGTGGTCAAGGGCAGTCCTGGCAACGAACGCCCATTACCTGCATGGCCGAATAGTTCCTATGCCTGCCCAGGCGGAATACAATTTCTACTTTACTCACGATGCATTGCTCACCGATTTGGCGGCGGTGAATTTCGATCTGGCAAGAGTCAGGAACGACTTGGAATATATAGTCAGTTTAGCCGACACAGATCGAACCATACCCCACGCCTACTATTGGCAGGATACAAAGTACACGACTGAATATGCGGGACCAGAGAACTGGAATCACTTCTGGTTCACGCTTGTGGCTGCACGTTATCTGCGCCACTCAGGGGATCGTGAGTTTCTGGCGCGCCTTTATCCCTATATCGAGAAGAGCATTCAGACTGCGCTGAAGAATAAAGGCGCAGACGATCTGATGTGGTCCTCGCGGCCGGACTGGTGGGACATTGGTCGTAATGTGGGACCACGGGCGTACATGACGATTCTGGCCATTCGTGCATTGAGGGAGTTCGACTTTATATCGAGCTCATTGAACCGTGATGGGTCGCAATTGGAGGCCTATGAGAATCTCGCGACTCGAATGAATAAGCAGCTGGTCGACAGGCTCTGGGATGACCAGCTGAACTACCTGATAAGCTATTACGAGGATGGAAAAGAGGATCGCCACATATATATGGGATCTCTGTTGGCCTCACATTTTGGCTTGCTCGATGATGCCAGGAATCGAAAGCTGCTAACGACTGCCAAGGCAAAGCTATTGGATGAACGACTGGGCCTGTACACGCTGTATCCAATGGACCTGCATCTGCTTATCGATTACATGAGATTTTCCGGTAATGAAGCCGGAGCACCTTACCACTATGCCAATGGTGGGATCTGGCCCCACGGAAATGCCTGGTACGCTCTCGCGTTGATCAACAATGGATTGAACAAAGATGCTTTTGAATTCATGAAGAGGACTATGACCTTAAACGGAATAATGAATAGTCCTAATGGCCAGCCTGCTTTGTATGAGTACAGAATAAGTGACAAAAGCGATCCGGCCGTTTATGGAAAGATTGACAAACCTCAATTCCTGTGGGCGGGCGGCTGGTACCTCTACACTCTGTATAATCTGTTCGGCCTGAGGGAAAATGAATGGAATATCTCGTTCAGCCCTTTTATTCCCAAAAGTGTGGATTCCGTACAGTTGACCGTGACCCTCAAGGGCGTCCCTGTAAGTGTCGATATCAGGGGAGAGGGGAGCACGCTATCCTCCATCTCATTCGATGGAAGGGACATCCCATCAGCTGTTGTGCCGGAGGATATCAAAGACTTGAGAAAGATCGGCGTAACATTAGGGGATGCCGGAACGCCGTATCTAAGTTCGGCTAATGCTTTAGTAATTTCTCCAGTCTATGACAGAGAAACGAAGAAACTTGAATTTGATCTCGAGTCTTTTGCAGGCCATTTAATCGAGGTGGGAGTTGTATCCCCGACGGCAAAGCAAAGTATTGCGATAAATGGTCGTTATATCAGCAGTGGGATTACGGAATCAAGAACCAACGGGAGCTATAAGATTCATCTGCGGCACGTTTCCAGATCGCAGAGAAATCATTATTCAGTAACAGTGAAATAGAGTTCTCCCCGCTTCTTTGACGATTCCCATTATTGGCCGGTCATCCTCACCAGCAGCGGCCTGGCGCTGCTGCGCCGCTCCCTCAGTAAAAAAGGATTAACCCAAAAGTTTGCCTGCAAACGTTGAGTCAACCCGATTTTCATTTGAACGTGAATCAATAACCGGGATTCTGCGTTATGCTCCCACCTGATTTATCAATTTCACCTTGTGGAATTGGATAAAGATAGTTGTAGTCCTGGAAATTTTTCCCAAGTGCAGTCAAAACCTGCTTAGCTATACCCCACCTTTTTAAGTCATTGAATCGTTGCGATTCGAAACCCAGTTCGACTCTTCTTTCATGCATTAACCAACTTTTTATCTGGTTTTTATCAGTGGAGGCAATGTCTCTGTCAGGCAGGGTACCAACCGGGGGCAAAGTACCGTTAACCGCCACACTCGTCCGGGCCCGGCTCCTGATCGTATTGATTATGGCAATTGCCTGGGGGTACATCCCGGTTTCATTATATGCCTCGGCTTTCCAGAGTAATACATCTGCCAGTCGAATATAGATTTTGTTGCTTGGCGCATCGTCATTTCCTTTATACAATCTCACAGTCGCCGTATCTGTTGCGCCCAACAACTTGTAAACAGCTTTGTCGGCCACGTTTACCGTGTAGAGTAACCTTGGGTCATCAGCTTCAAATTCACTGAGAAAATTATCGGTAGGAGCAATGAACCCCCAATCCAACGGGGCGCAAAGTCCATTGCCCTTTCGTGGATTTTGACCCGACTGGTGATCGTAGGCAAAGATGACTTCATTCTCGGTTGTTTCCTTGGTTACATCGAAACTGTCGAAATAATTGGGGTTCAAACTGTAAAAGTTCAGGCCCTCCAATTCAGTTACAGTACTAATAACTTCTGGCCATTTTTGGTTGTAAAGTGCCACTTTGGCCTGCATAGCCAAGACAGCTCCTTTAGACGCTCTCGACCATTCCGCAGGATCAGAATATTTGCTGTTCGGCAATAATGTCTTAGCCTGGGCCAGGTCTGAGCTGATCTGCGCATAGACGTTGGTTTTTGTTTCTCTCTTGGCCGCACTGTAGGCATCGCTAAAGCTTTTAAGTGGTTTTACCAACAACGGTACATCTCCGAAGTTGTTCACCAGATCGAAATAGTAAAAAGCCCTCAAAAAATAGACCTCGCCCAACAGCCGGTTTTTCAAGGCCGGATCGATGGCAATTTTTGTCGTAATTGCGTCATCGGTCAAATAGCTGATGGCCAGATTGGCGCGCGATATCCCTTCGTAGTCGTAGCTCCATTGACCATTAAAAGCCTGGTTGGAGGCGGTGAAATTAAAGCTTTGCACCTGATCCATCCACGCCTGGTCGCCATCAGGGTTCCATTTCTTTTGCACATCATCCGAAGCGATGTCGTCTACAATGAAATCGTTTCGGAACACTGTGCCCAAATCCCATCTCCAGTCGCCGAGGAGATTGAGGGTACTGGAAAGCATCTGATAAGACGATGTCACCGACACCTCGACCGAATTCAGTGTCGGGTCTGTGCTTACCTGTTCCGGGGTAAGCAAACCGATAGGATCTTTGTGTAAATCGGTGCAGCTGAAAGCTGAGATGATCAGGATCGATGCAGCTGCCTTATGCCTTGTTTTCATGACTGCTCCTATCGATTTATGATTTCTGAATAAATCGATTAAAATTTCGCAATGATTCCGACTAGGAATGCTTTCTCTTGCGGATAAGTTCCCCTGTCCAGGATATCGGTAGATTCCGGATCCAATCCCGTATAGTTGGTCTTTGTAAAAAGGTTCTGGCCGGATACATACAGGCGTCGGGTAGGTCCGAAAGTGTATCCGAGCTCCAGGTTTTTCAGGCGGAAATAAGAAGCATCCTCCACAAAAATGCTCGATATCTTGCTGCTACCATTGTCGTTGAAGGTGGTTCGGGGAATGGTGTTACTGGTGCCTTCTCCGTGCCAGGCCCCTAGTACTGCGACAGTGTGGTTAAAGGGACGGCTGTCATAATCCGTTATCTGCTTGGCATCGTTGTATTTGTCCACCCCCCCTACTCCCTGAAAAAACATGGAAAAATCAAAACGATGATAGTCCGCGGATAGGTTCAAACCATAGTTAAGTTTTGGAATCGAATTTCCGATGAACGTCCGGTCCTTATCGTTGATTATTCCATCGCCATTCAAATCCTTGAATCTGATGTCGCCCGGCTGGTCCGGAGGATTTACAGTGCCGAATAAATGCGCGTTGATTTCACTTTGATTTTGATAAATGCCTTCCATCACGTAACCATAAAATGAGTTAAGCGGATGTCCTACTTCGGTTCTGGTTACAGGCCCTGCTATACTCGGTAAATTGGGGTGCAGTTTTTCTACCATGTTCCTGACCGTGCCCAGATTTCCCCTTATACCGTAATTGAACGCCCCACCACTATTTTTGAAATCCAGAGAAAGCTCATATCCCTTGTTACTCACTTCACCCGCGTTGACGATGGTTGGAGAAACATTTCCCGCTATGGAAGGCAAAGAAATGGGTAACAGAATGTCAGACGTCTTCCTCACGAAGTAGTCCATGGAGAGATAGAGCTTGTTGCTCAGCATCCCCACATCCAGCCCAATGTCATTTTGTAAAGTGGTCTCCCATTTCAGATCGGGATTGCCGTAGCGTGAAATGAGAAATTGGCTTCCCGATCTTTGGAGCAAAGTCAGGAAAGCGTAGTTATCGATCTCCTGGTTGCCCAATTTTCCCGTGCTGGCTCTCAGTTTCAGGTCAGATATCCAACCAACATTCTGCATGAAACTCTCATTGGATATTTTCCAGCCTACGGAAACCGATGGGAAATAGCCCCATTGATTATTTGGTGCAAACCTGGAAGAAGCATCTGCTCTGAAATTGGCTGTAATCATGTACCGTGTATCGAACATGTAGGTTGCCGAGCTGAATAGTGAGAAAAGGCCCCATTCAGATGCAGAACCTCCGGTGTTTTGATCCGTTGTTCCACCGTAGTCGAGATATTGAAAGTTCTCCTTTACATAATCGAACCTTTGTCTCGATCCACCAATCGAAGAAGAATAGTTGGTGATATACTCGCTGCCTACGAGCGCACTTATGTCATGCGTTTGATTATTCTTGGCATAATTCAGGGTGTTGTTCCATGTGACAGTAGTTTCCTGCCCTCTGTCTTCGTTCAACCCGGTCGGACGATTTTGACGCCCGGTTCCTTGGTCAAGCGGGCCCGCTCCTCCGTTATCATCGCCGAAATTAAGGTTGAAGGCTTTGTTGTGGCTCAAGTTTAGATCGACCCCAAGATTACTCTTGAATCTTAGAGCGTCCAAAAGAGCGTATTGTGCGTAAATATTGCCGAAAGTCTTGAGGTTGCTTCTCTTGTCATTGGTGAAAAAGGCCAGGGCAACGGGGTTGGAGCCAAACTCATACCGGTTATTGTTGTTGTCCCATGGTGTTGTAAAAAAGGGCAAATCGGTAAACGGATCGCTCGCGGAATAAGTCGGATCAGTTGGATTTTTAAAAACAGGTATGACGGGAGGCCTAATCAAGGCATGACGGATAATTCCGGGTGCATCTCCGCTTGAGGAAAGCTTGTCCTGGTTGGCATAGGAAAGTCCGAGATTGGTTCCAACGTTGAACCGATCAGTCAAAGCTGCATTGATGTTCGTCCTGAAATTGAAGCGCTGATACCCGTCATTCGAGTAAATCACAATACCATCCTGCTTATTAATTCCACCCGACAGCAGGTATTGGATCCTGTCACTACCTCCACTCGCGGTCAGCTGCAGGTTTTGGGATTTTCCCGACGTGAATAACTGATCCAACCAATTGGTATTAGCCAAAACCTCCCCGTTAACCATCCCGCTTAATTTGGCCGCCGTATACGGGTTTTGGAGCAGCGGGTCATATCCGGAATTGTTCCAGGCTTCCTCCATTTTGTTCATGTACTGAGTGCCGTTCAACATGGTCGGAAGATTGGTCGCCCTTTGAATGCCACTATAGTAGTTGATGTCAAAACTGGATTTCCCTCTTTCTCCACTCTTCGTAGTAATCACAATCACGCCGGCAGAAGCCCTGGAGCCATAGATAGAGGCAGCAGAAGCATCCTTGAGCACGGTCATGGATTGCACATCTGCAGGATTCAAAAAGGATATATCGCGACTAGGGACTCCGTCTACTATGAAGAGCGGACTGTTGTTGCCTATCGTTCCTTCACCACGGATACGAATACTGATCTCGTCGCCCGGCGCACCGGTGCTTTGTGTAACCGTCAAACCGGAAACTTGCCCTTGTAAAGCCTGCGCCACATCGGGGACTCTTCGAACCGCCAGGTCACCCATATCGACAGCGGTGACGGAACCGGTTATGCTCGATTTCTTTTGAGTGGTGTATCCGACGACCACCACTTGATCGAGAACCGCCGCCCGCTTCTCGAGCGCGAACGCCACCGAGACCGTCGATCCGTCCGCCACGTTGACGATTAGCGGTACCGACCCGTAGCCGATCCGGCGCGCACGAATCGTGTGCGTTCCCGCGGGGACGCCGGTGATGGTGAACGTACCGTCATCACGAGTGATCGTACCGAGTCGGGTCCCTTCGACCACGACATTGACGCCGGCGATCGGCTGTCGGGTCGCGCTGTCGATCACCTGTCCGGTGATGGTGCCCGTGGGTTGCTGCGCGCTGAGAGGACTAAGGGATGCTGCGGCGCACAAGACGGCACCGGCAAGCAGGATAGGGAGGCGACGGAGCACTACCATAAGCGATGCTCTCCACAAGATCGGGACTTTGATGCAGTCCCTCTCTCATCGCAGACGCAAAGGGAGGGAATTGTTCGGTGACCCACTATCCGCCCCGAAACGTGGAAAGTCAAGCCTTCGGTGGACGGGCGCATCCACATCCAGCAGATTGGCCGGCCGATCGAGCGCTACCTCACTCCAGTCGCCGGAAGTTGGAAATCGTCCGGCTTGGTAAACTTCACCGTTACAAAGCTGAGACACGATATAAGTCACCAATTCGCCACAGGAATCGTCTATTGGTTGACACGCTTCCCGTGCATCAATTAGGTTGCATGTCAGAGCGTGATCAAGCGCTCACTCAAATCCACGATCGCAAAATGATCCTCATCGCCCACCGCTTCACGAATAAGATGCTCGGCGCCGCAATTAATTGCGGCGACGGGACGCGTGGCGCGCGACGGCGACGGGGTTAACACACCTGCTACTTGCCAAGATTCGCCCCCGCGTCCTGGATCGATGCGGGGGCGTTTTCGTTTTTTGAATCATCGGTGAGCGCGAATCTGACGACCGTCAGAAACGCTCCGCCCTGAATGGAGGATAGATGAGGAAGTATTACCTGCTGGTGAGCGACTTCGACCAGACCCTGAGCTTCAACGATTCCGGGCTCGTCCTGGCCGAGATGCTCGGCATTCCTGGTTTTCAGGAGAAAGTCGCCAACCTTGCGCGCCTCAACCTCGTGCAGTCGGGCGCGGAGCTCACGTATCTGCTGCGGCACGATCCGGATTTTCGCCGCGTGCGGCAGGACGACCTCGTCGAGGTTGGCCGTCAGATCCGGCTCAAGCGCAACATCGCGCTGCTCGCCGAGTTTCTGAAGGATGGAATCGAGGGCTTCAGGTTCGACTTCTACGTCGTATCGGCCGCTCCGTGGCTCGTCGTCCACTCGGCGCTTCAGGGACTCGTGCCTCCCGATCACATCATCGGCGCGCACTTCGATTTCAGCGCTGAAACCGGCGAAGTGGAATCGATCATTCAGGTTCCCGCGGGTTACGGAAAGGTCGCCGCGGTCGACTCGCTGCGACTCCGTCTCGGCGTTCCAAGCGATCGCGTCGTGTACGTCGGCGACGGAAGCTCCGACATTCACGTGATGCTTCACGTCAATCGCGGCGATGGACTCACGATCGCGGCCTCGGAAGCGAGGCACATCGCGCAGATCGCCCGGCGCACGGTAATCAGCGACGATGCGCTCAGCGTCCTGATTCCGATCCTCGAGGAGATCTGCGGTTACGATCCGGCCCAGATCCGACTGGTGTTCGAGGAGCAGGGACTGTTGATTCAGGAATGGGACCGGGTCCGGACCGACTGGCTCACGATTCGCGATGGATCGGGGATGACGGTCGAGCCCGCGGCGTAAGCGCGAAATGCACCTGCTAACTGCAACTGAACACGCTGTCCGCTACCCGCTGCAAACGTCGGGACGCCACTGGTGGCGTGACGGCACAGGCAGTTGATTGTGCCCTGATCAGCGTTAGTAACGTCCCGACGTCCTTAGGCTGGTGGCTGGCAGCGATCAGCTGGCAGCGGGCAGCGTGTTCAGTTGCAGTTGCAGTTGCAGTCGCAGTTATCCATCACCAACTCCACGATGATCCACTACCTAGGTTATTTCGCCGGCGTTCTGACTGTCGCCTCGTTTCTCCCCCAGGTCATCAGAACGTGGAGGACCCGCCACACGCGCGATCTCTCGCTCGGAATGTTCGCCCTGCTCGTGACCGCAAGCACGCTGTGGATCATTTACGGGATCGTCATCGGAAACTGGCCAGTGATCCTCACCAACCTCGGCATGGTGGCGTTGAACGGCGCGATTGGAGTGGCCAAGTTTCGATTTGGATGATGCGAAGGCAGGTTCTTCTCAGCTGGAGTGGCGGCAAGGACAGCGCGCTTTCGCTACAGGAGCAGCGATTTCAACGAAGCGACGATCTCCAACACACCGCACACGATCTCGCGCTCCTCGGCGGTCCAGGTCCATTCGTTATTGGCGCAGGTCTGTATACGGCCGGCCGCCTTACACGAATGCCAAGCCTGGCACGTGGTGCGCTTCACATGACCGCGGCGTTTCTCCTTGCGGCCAGCGTTACTGGTCTGGGGAAGGGGATCTCCGGCCGAGCGCTGCCGTCCGTGAATGACAGCAACCCGGAGAACTTTCAGTTCGGCCGCGGCTTTCATGATAGGAATGGACCGTTCGTTTCGTTCCCGTCGGGGCACGCCACTGCGAGCTTCGCCATGGCTGCGGCGCTCACGAGCGAAGTCGACCTACGGCGACCGGGAATGGGTCGCATCGTCCGCGTCGGCAGTCGGCTGCGGAAGCGGCAGTATGATTTGCTGGATGACGCCCAGGCCGCGCTCGACGCGCGACTCAGACACTAAGTTGTCGCCTTACGCGCCCCCCTCCCCACGACTATATAATCGTCCCATGTCGCACTTTATTTCGTGGCGCCGCGGAGCGCTGGTCTCAGCCCTCCCTCTGCTCGCCGCGTGCAGCAGATCTTCCAGTACCGAGCGCTCGGCGGCCGGTGCGGCCCCGGCGTGGCTGGTCGAGCGGGGCCGCCAGGAAGCCGAGATGGCCGCGCGGTCGAGCGTGCTTCACGACTTCAAGTTCACGGATCAGAGGCAGGCCAGCGGCATCACGTTCGAGAACCGGGTCGTGGACGACGCGGGCAAAGACTACAAGCTGGCTCACTACGACCACGGAAACGGAGTGTGCGCCGCGGACATCGATGGCGATGGTCTGCCCGATCTCTATTTCGTCACCCAACTCGGCACCAGCGAGCTCTGGAAGAACCTGGGCAACGGCCGGTTCGTCAATATCACCGGCCAGGCGGGGCTCGCCATGCCGGACGCGATCGCGGTCGCGTGCTCCTTCGCCGACATCGACAACGATGGCCTTCCCGACCTCTTCGTCACGACGGTGCGCCACGGGAATCGGCTCTTTAAAAACCTCGGCGGTGGGAAGTTTCGCGACATCACCAAAGAGGCAGGAGTGGGATACGTCGGCCACTCCTCCGGCGCGGTGTTCTTCGACTACGACGGCGACGGCTTGCTCGATCTCTTCGTGACCAATGTGGGTGTGTACACCAGCAACGAGCGGGGGCCGGGCGGCTACTTCGTAGGTCTGCCCGACGCTTTCATGGGCCACCTCCACCCCGAGCGCGCCGAAGCAAGCATTCTCTATCACAATCTGGGCGGCGGCCGGTTCAAGGACGGTACGCGCGAGGTCGGGCTCGTGGACAAGAGCTGGAGCGGCGACGCGACGGCGCTCGACATCAACCGCGATGGGTTTCCCGACCTCTACATCCTCGACATGCAGGGAGGGGATCACCTCTGGCTCAATGAAGGCGGTAAACATTTTCGCGACGCGACAGCGAAATATTTTCCGAGGACTCCGTGGGGCTCGATGGGGGTAAAGGTCTTCGACTTCGATGGGGATGGTCGGCTCGACATCTTCGTCACGAGCATGCACCCGGACATGTGGGTCAACATCCCCGCCGGTGACTGGGCGGCCGAGGGGCGCAAGGCGGATTCATCGACGGTGGCTCCCGGGATGATTCCCGGAGGGAAGTCTGGCTTCTTCTTCGGAAACGAGCTGTTCGTGAACCAGGGCGGCGGTCGATTCAGGGAGGTGTCGGATTCCGTCGGCGTCGAAACGTATTGGCCCTGGGGGCCCAGCGTGGACGACTTCAACGCAGATGGATGGGACGACATTTTCATCGCCGCGGGCATGAACTTCCCTTACCGATACGGGATCAACTCCCTGCTTCTCAACGACGGAGGTCGCCGTTTTTTGCCGAGCGAATTCGTAGTGGGCGTGGAGCCGCGAACGAACGGCGCAACGGAGCAGGTGTGGTTCACCCTCGATTGCAAGGGAGGGGACGCGTTCAATCCTTTCTGTCGCGCCTGTTCCAAGCCCGGGGCGATCGACATAAGGTGCCACGTCGATTCCGCAGGCAAGCTGACGATGATGGGCTCGCTGGGATCGCGCTCCGCGGTCGCACTCGACCTGGACGGTGACGGTGATCTCGACATCGTGACCAACGAGTTTAACGGGCGTCCGCAGGTGCTCGTCAGCGACCTTGCGCAGCGACACCGCATCCACTTTCTCAAGGTCCACCTTCGCGGAACGCGCTCGAATCGGGAGGGGCTCGGCGCGGAGGTTACCGTCGTGTTGCCCGACGGGCGTCGGATTCTGAAGCTCCTCGACGCTAGGTCAGGGTACCTCTCTCAGAGCGACCTGCCACTTTATTTCGGCCTCGCGGATGCTGACCACGCTGGATCGATCGACGTCTGCTGGCCGTCGGGTCGACAGCAGACGGTGGCCGGACCGATCAAGTCAGGGACCATCGAGATCGTCGAGAAGTAGGAATTGCAAGTGAAGACACCGCGCAGGCGGCGAAAAAGCATTGCCCGGCTAACTTTCAACCCAATGACTGCTCGACTCGGCCTCGGGCTTGCCGCACTCGGGCGGCCGGGATACGTGACGTTGAATCATGCAAGCGATCTGGGCGGACATTACGACCCGCAGATCATGGAGTTGCACGCGCACGACGTGCTGAGTGCGGCGTTCGAGGCGGGAATGCGCTACATCGATGCGGCGCGGTCATACGGCCGGGCGGAAGATTTTGTGGCGTCATGGCTGCGCAAGCGGGCGATCGAGCCCGGTGAGATTTCGGTAGCGTCGAAGTGGGGATACACCTACACAGCCGGCTGGTCGCCGAGCGCGACGCAGCACGAGGTCAAGGACGTCGACACAACGCAGCTGGACGGCGCATTTGCTCATCGGGTGTTCGATGATTCACTTCTCGCTGACCTTCCAATTGGGGTCGGCCCATGCGGGGAACGAGGAGAGTTCCACACGTTCGTCTCCGACAGTCCCGGTTACGACGGACCGGTCGAGAATATGGTGGGTGAGACCGTGCTGCGGGATGAGCGCTTCGCCTACGGCGACTTGATTCCCACGACTCGCCCGCAGCCACCAGCCGGCCCGCCGTAAGCGGTGGATCGGAGGTGGCCGGCCACGAGTGAG
>JGI20194J14741_1000087_pt1 | contig 13742 bp, 10 predicted proteins | sample NGESurshal092012_5_FD_14741 | JGI IMG/M metagenome (IMG submission 14741) | reverse complement strand
TCGGCTCGATCCTCGATCTCTTCTCACCACGTGAATGCCTGAATTTCTTCAATCACGCAGGTTATGCGTAATCTCAATCCAAAATGGCTCTAGGGCGCAAAACCGATATGGCGACACGCAGCCGTCGCAATGCGTAGGCAAGACGGTGACGGGGGTCGCGATATTTTACCAATCGAAGCCGGGATTCGTCGGCACCGACAGCTTTCGCTATCGGCGCTCCAACCCCGGCGACGCCAATGATCGCTTCAATATGGAAATCTTATTCAATGTCACGGTGAAATAAGCCCGCTCGGCATCCGTTGCCGGGCAAATCACTTCCACTCGATCTTTTTCACTTCATAGGCCTTGGCGCCGCCGGGGGCTACGACCTCGACGGTCGCGCCCTTGGCCTTGCCGATCAGCGCGCGCGCCAGCGGCGAGGTGATGGAAATCCGGCCGGCCTTGGCGTTGGCTTCCGGTTCGCCGACGATCTGCCACACCTTCTTCTCGTCGGTGTCCTCGTCGACCAGCGTCACCGTGGCGCCGAACGTAATGGTGTCGCCCGACAGCTTCGACACGTCGATGATGTCGGCGCGCGCCAGCTTGTCCTCGAGCTCGGCGATGCGGCCCTCGTTGAGCGACTGCTGCTCCTTGGCGGCGTGATATTCGGCATTCTCCGACAGGTCGCCGTGCGTGCGCGCCTCGGTGATCTGCTGGATGATGCGCGGCCGCTCGACCGACTGGCAATGCTTGAGCTCAGCCTCGAGCGTCGAATAGCCGGCCGCCGTCATTGGAATTTTGTCCATCGTCTCATCTCCTCCTGGCGGGCGCCCGAACTGTCGTACGCGTTAGCGCCGCCAAGCCCCTTCCACCTTCAAAAATCCCGTTCCATCGACTCGCAATACGACTCCGGCCACGGATTTCCGCGCGCCGGAGTCCTGTGACGAGGGTCGGTTAAAAAAACCTCGACCGCGGCCAGTTTCACCTGCGCCGCGACCGTGGAATTCCCGGCCAAACTCGCGCCGTCGCTCGCCTTGCAGAGCCTAAGGGAACCGCCCTCAGGCCCGATCGCTGAAGTAGCTCTGCAGCGCACGCACCTCGAGGTCGCCCCCAAGATAGGCTTTTATGCCTTGCGCCGCGGCGACGGCACCCGAAAGAGTGGTGTAGTACGGCACTTTATGCAAGAGGGCGGCATGGCGCATGGAGCGGCTGTCGGCCAGCGCCGCGGTCCCCTCGGTGGTGTTGAAAACCAGCTGAACCCTGCCGTTTTTGATGGCGTCCACGATATGGGGCCGGCCTTCCAGCACCTTGAAGACCTTGGCCGCCTCCACCCCATGTTCGGCGAGGTAGCGCTGGGTTCCCGAGGTGGCGATGGTCTTGAAGCCGAGCGAGGCCAACAGCCGCACCGCGTCCAGGATGCGCGGCTTGTCGGTGTCCTTGACCGAGACGAACACCGTGCCCGAGCGCGGCAGGTCGGCGCCGCCGCCGATCTGGCTTTTGGCGAAGGCGATCTCGAATGAGGCATCGATCCCCATCACCTCGCCGGTGGATTTCATCTCCGGCCCCAGCACGGTATCGACGCCGGGGAAGCGCGCGAACGGGAACACCGCTTCCTTGACCGCGCGGTGCTTATAATGCATCGGCGCCAGATTGAAGCTGGCCAGGCTCTCGCCCGCCATGATGCGGGCGGCGATCTTGGCCACCGGCAGCCCGATCACCTTGGCCACGAACGGCACCGTGCGCGAGGCGCGCGGATTGACCTCCAGCACGTAGATGTCGCCGTCCTTGATGGCGTATTGCACGTTCATCAGCCCGCCGACATTGAGCGCGAGCGCGAGCGCGCGGGTCTGCCGCCCCAGTTCGGCAATGGTTTTCTCGTCGAGCGAATGCGGCGGCAGCGCGCAGGCTGAATCGCCGGAATGAATGCCGGCTTCCTCGATGTGCTCCATGATGCCGGCGATGAACGTGTCCTTGCCGTCGCACAGGCAATCGACGTCCACTTCCGTTGCGTCCGACAGATAGCGGTCGATCAGCAGCGGGCTCTTTTTGGAGACCACCAGTTCCGACGGGCGGTCGAGATCGCCGGCCAATCGCGCCACATAGCGGTCGAGCTGGGCGCCGTCGCGCACGATCTCCATGGCGCGGCCGCCCAGCACGTAGGACGGCCGGATCACCACCGGATAGCCGATCTCCTCGGCGATGGCGCGCGCAGCATTCGGCGAGGTGGCGATGCCGTTCTGCGGCTGGCGCACTTTCAGTCTGTCGAGCAATTTCTTGAAGCGCTCGCGGTCTTCCGCGAGGTCGATCATGTCCGGCGAGGTGCCCAGGATCGGCACCTTGGCTTTTTCCAGATGCTCAGCCAGCTTGAGCGGGGTCTGGCCGCCGAACTGCACGATGACGCCATGCAGCGTGCCGTTGGCGCGCTCGGTGTCGATGATCTCCAGCACGTCTTCCGGCGTGAGCGGCTCGAAATAGAGCCGGTCGGAGGTGTCGTAGTCGGTCGACACCGTCTCCGGATTGCAGTTGATCATGATGGTCTCAAAGCCGACTTCCTTGAGCGCGAAGGCGGCATGGCAGCAGCAATAGTCGAATTCGATGCCCTGACCGATGCGGTTGGGCCCGCCGCCGAGGATGATGACCTTCTTCTTGTCGGTCGGCGCCGCCTCGTCGGCGACTTTGCCAGCGAACGGGGTCTCGTAGGTCGAGTACATGTAAGCCGTGGGCGAGGCGAATTCGGCGGCACAGGTGTCGATGCGCTTGAACACCGGCCGCACGCCGAGCGCGCGGCGCTTTTCCATCACCGCGTCGGCGCTGTGGCCGGTGAGTTTGCCGAGACGGGTATCGGAAAAACCCTTGGCCTTCAGCCGGCGGAACGCGCCCGCCGTGGAGGGGAGGCCCTTGGCCCTGATCTCGGCCTCCGCCTCCACCAGCGCGCGGATCTCGTTCAGGAACCACGGATCGATGCGGCAGGCATTGTGGATCAGCTCGTCATTGGCGCCGAGCCGCATGGCCTGCGCGATGTTGAGCAGGCGGTCCGGCGTCGGCGTGCCGAGCGCGGCGCGGATGGCGGCCTTGTTGTCGGCGTCATCGATGCCCTTGGCCGGATCGAAGCCCTCGATGGTGATTTCATCGAGCCCGGTGAGGCCGGTCTCCAGCGAGCGCAGCGCCTTCTGCAGGCTCTCCTGGAAGGTGCGGCCGATCGCCATCGCTTCGCCGACCGATTTCATCGAGGTGGTCAGCACCGCCGCGGCGCCGGGAAATTTCTCGAAGGCAAAACGCGGAATCTTGGTGACCACGTAATCGATGGTCGGCTCGAACGAGGCCGGCGTGGCGCCGCCGGTGATGTCGTTGGCGATTTCGTCCAGCGTGTAGCCGACCGCCAGCTTGGCGGCGACCTTGGCGATCGGGAAACCGGTCGCCTTGGAGGCGAGCGCGGAGGAGCGCGACACGCGCGGATTCATCTCGATGATAACCAGCCGCCCGTCCGCCGGGTTGACCGCGAACTGCACGTTCGAGCCGCCGGTCTCCACCCCGATCTCGCGCAGCACCGCGATCGAGGCGTCGCGCATCATTTGGTATTCCTTGTCGGTGAGCGTGAGCGCCGGCGCGATGGTGATCGAATCGCCGGTATGCACGCCCATCGGATCGACGTTTTCGATCGAGCAGATGATGATGCAGTTGTCTTTCTTGTCGCGCACCACCTCCATCTCGAATTCCTTCCAGCCCAGCACCGATTCCTCGATCAGCACTTCGCTGGTGGGCGAGGCGTCGATGCCGCCCTCGACGATGTCGATGAACTCGGCCTTGTTGTAGGCGATGCCGCCGCCGGTGCCGCCGAGCGTGAACGAGGGGCGGATGACCGCCGGCAGCCCGATGTCGTCGAGCGCTTCCAGCGCCTGCGCCAGCGTCTTGATCTGGTGCGAGCGCGGCGTCTCCAGCCCGATGCGTTTCATCGCCTCGCGGAACAGCTCGCGGTCCTCGGCCTTGTCGATGGCGTCGGCGGTGGCGCCGATCATCTTGACGTTGAATTTCTCCAGCACGCCCATCTTGCGCAACGACAGTGCGCAATTGAGCGCGGTCTGCCCGCCCATGGTGGGGAGCAGCGCGTCGGGGCGCTCCTTCTCGATGATCTTGGCGACGATCTCCGGCGTGATCGGCTCGATATAGGTGGCGTCGGCGAGATCGGGATCGGTCATGATGGTCGCCGGATTGGAGTTCACCAGGATGACCCGGTAGCCCTCCGCCTTGAGCGCCTTGCAGGCCTGCGTGCCGGAATAGTCGAACTCGCAGGCCTGCCCGATGACGATCGGGCCGGCGCCGATGATGAGGATCGATTTGATGTCGGTTCGTTTGGGCATCGGCTCCCGGAAACTGGACACAAAAAAAGGGCGCGCCTATGCGCGCTCCCCCGGACCGCGCTGAGGCCAAGCCTCGCGCGCGAGCGGTCTTTAGACCAGATTCGACGGGCAGGGAAGGGCGATGGGTGGATTAGTGGTGGACGAAAAAGGCCGCCGAAACGATAGTCATGTTAGGAACGCCCCGCCATGAGTGCCTCCACAAACCTCGTGTTTCCCGGCGAAGCCGGGTCCATGCCGGCCCTCGGCTTCGGCACGTCGCCGATGACCGGTGGGCTGTCGGCCGACACCGTCGCCGCAGCGCTGAAGGCCGGCTATCGCCACATCGACACCGCGCGCAAATACGGCACCGAGCGCGCGGTGGGAGAGGCGATACGAGTCTCGGGGGTGCCGCGTAACGATATCTTCCTCACCACCAAGGTCAGCCACGAAAACTTGCGCGCCGGTGACTTTGCAAAATCAGTGGATGAAAGCCTCGCCGCGCTCGGGGTCGATTACGTCGATCTCCTGCTCATTCATTGGCCCAATCCGGAGATTGCGCTGAGCGAAACCATGCCGGCGCTGGCCAAGGTCAAGCGGCGGGGGCTGGCGCGCCACATCGGCGTCGCCAACTTCAACGTCGCGCTGCTCGAGCAGGCGATCAAGCTCTGTCCCGAACCGCTGGCCGCGTTGCAGGCGGAATATCATCCCTATCTCGACCAGTCGAAGCTCTTGGCTGCGGTGCGCGAGCACAAGCTTGTCTTCATTGCCTATTGTCCGCTCGGGCGCGGACGCCTGTTCGGCGATCCGGTGCTGGCCGAAATCGCCGGGCAGCGCGGGCGCAGCGTCGCCCAGATCGCGCTACGCTGGTTGTTGCAGCAAAACATCGCCGCCATTCCGTTCTCGTCGAAGCCGCAGCGCATCGCCGATAATTTCAATGTGTTCGATTTCACTTTGACCGATGTCGAAATGAAACGAATCGCCGCGCTCAAGCGCAGCGATGGCCGCGTCGCCAATCCGGCCGGGCGCGTCCCCGGCGGCTGGGATTAAACGTTTGCGGCGACGAGGAGGTTAGGCGGGCTTGGCGAGAAACGTCATGCGCCACTGGTTGTGGCCGATATTGCGCGCCGCGCGCTGGGCAGAATAACCGGCGGCTCTAAGCTTTTCCAGCATCGCGGCTGCCTCGTAGTGGGAAAGCCCGACGGTCTTCTTCAGCCGCAGATAATCCGACACGAAAATCCGCAGCAGCCCGCCGACCGCGGCCCAGAAGAAACCGTTGGCGGCGCCGCATTTGAGTAGCGACCACGCCGCCGCCGCCGCCGCCAAGCGCGGCGGCACAATGTCGCCGAGCACGAGCAGGCCGTCCGGCTTGATCAGCTTGCGGAACATCGCCAGCAATCGGTCGAGCTCCGGCCCACTCAAATACTGCGCCACCGAATGCAGCACGATCAGATCGAACGAGCCGGCCGGCATTGCCGCCGCCGCATCGGGCGTGAGCACGGAAATCTTAGCGTTCCCGGCATAGCGCGCGCTCAGTGCGGCGCGCACATTGGGCGCCGCCTCCACCATCGTGAGATGTCCGCACGCGGCGGCGATGACATCGGCCGCGGTCGCCTCGCCGCAGCCATAGTCGAGCACGGCGGCGGTCGTCTTCGGCACCAGCGCACGGATGTCGTCGGCGATCTTGCGGTAGTGCACGTCGCGGTGCCGCGCATTCACGTAAATCAGCGAATGCCGCATGTCGTAGAAGCTGATCCAGTCGGACATTGTTTATGCGATCTTGGCTTACGCGATCTTGCGCTTGGCCTGCCGCATCATGTCGACAAAGCGCGTGAAGAGATAATGGCTGTCGCGCGGCCCAGGCGAGGCTTCCGGGTGGTACTGCACCGAGAACACCGGCTTGTCTTTGAGCGCGATGCCGCAATTGGAGCCGTCGAACAGCGACACATGCGTCTGCTCGACATTCTTCGGCAGCGTGTCCTTGTCCACCGCGAAGCCGTGGTTCATCGAAGTGATCTCGACCTTGCCGGTGGTCAGGTCCTTCACCGGATGATTGGCGCCGTGATGGCCCTGATGCATCTTCATGGTTTTGCCGCCGACCGCGATGCCCAGCATCTGATGGCCGAGGCAAATCCCGAACGTCGGCGTGCCGCTATCGATCAGCTTCTTGATCACCGGCACGGCGTATTGCCCGGTCGCCGCCGGATCGCCCGGCCCGTTCGACAGGAACACGCCGTCGGGTTTGAGCGCCATGATGTCCTCGGCCGAGGTCTTGGCCGGCACNACCGTCACCTTGCANCCCGAACCGGCGAGCAGGCGCAGGATGTTGCGCTTGATGCCGTAGTCGATGGCGACNACGTGGAAATCNGGANTNGTCTGGCGGCCGAAGCCTTGCCCCCACACCCANGGCGTCTCGTCCCAGGAAAACCGTTGCCCGCTGGTCACCATCGGCACCAGGTCCATGCCGACCAGGCCGGGCCAAGCCGCCGCTTCTTTTTTCAGCGCGGCAAGATCGAACTTGCCATCGCTCGCGTGCGCGATCACGGCGTTGGGCATGCCCTTGACGCGGATCAGCGCGGTCAGCGCGCGGGTATCGATGCCGCACAGGCCGATAATGCCGCGCGCCTTGAGCCAGTCGTTGAGGTTGCGGGTGGCGCGGTAGTTCGACGGCGGCGTGATGGCGCTGTGTAAAATGACACCGCGCGCGCCGGTCGCCGCCGCCATGTTGACGGTCTCGATGTCGTCTTCGTTGGTGCCGACATTGCCGATATGCGGGAAGGTGAAGGTGATGATCTGCCCGGCGTAAGAAGGATCGGTGAGGATCTCCTCATAGCCGGTCATGGCGGTATTGAAGCAGACCTCGCCGACCGCGCTGCCGGTGGCGCCCAGGCCCTGGCCCTCCAGCACGGTTCCGTCGGCCAGCACCAAAAGCGCCGTCGGCTTGGGCTCATCCCAAGCGCCGGAGGGGGCGGTTTTCGTCTGGGTCATGGCCTCTTAGTTGCGTATTATGTATGGGAAGGCAAGAACCGCTGTGGGCATTTTTCCGGGAGAAAACCGTGCTGCGCGACGACATCAACAACGCCTTGAAAGAGGCGCAGAAGGCCAAGAACGAGCGGGTGGTATCCACCCTGCGCATGGTCAATTCCACGCTCAAGAACGCCGATATCGAAGCGCGCGGGGCGGGCAAGCCGCCGCTCGGCGATGCGGAGGTGCTGCCGGTGCTGCAGAAGATGATCAAGCAGCGCCAGGAATCGGTCGAACTTTACCAGAAGGGTAACCGCGCCGACCTGGTCAAGCAGGAGCAGGAGGAGATCGCCATCATCTCCGGCTATCTGCCCAAGCAGATGTCGGAAGCCGAGATGACGGCCGCGATCGAAGCGGCGATCAAGGACACCGGCGCGGCCGGCATGAAGGACATGGGGAAAGTCATCGGCGCCCTGCGCGGCAAATATGCCGGGCAGATGGATATGGCCAAGGCCAGCGCGCTGGTGAAAGCAAAACTGCAATAACGAAAGCAAGACTCGGGGAGGACACATGAAAAAGTTTGTAGTGGCGGCGGCGCTGGCCGCGGCCTTGTTGGCGACGCAGGCGTCGGCCGACGACTATCCCAACCGTCCGATCCGCGTGTTCACCACGTCGAGCGCCGGCGGCCTCAGCGACATCTTCATGCGCGTGCTCAACGATGCGCTGCGCGAACGCCTCGGCCAGCCGTTGATCATCGAGAACAAGCCCGGCGGCGCCGGCAACATCGCCGCGCGCGCCTGCCAGGACGCGACGCCGGACGGCTACACCATCTGCATCATCAATGCCGATACGATGATCTACAACCAATTCATGTTTAAGAGCATCCCGTTCGATCCGGAGAAGCTCACTCCGATCGTCAACCTGTTCCACCTGATCCAGGTGCTGGTGGTGAACTCGGAACTCGGCGCTAAGACGGTGGACGAACTGGTCGCGGTCTCGAAGGCGAAGCCGGGCACGTTGAACTATCTCACCGCGTCGATTCCATGCGTGGTCTATATGGACAGCCTCAAGCGCGACAAGGGCGCCGACTGGATTCGCGTGCCGTTTCGCGGCGGCGGCGAGGCGGTCACCGCCATCCTGGGCGGCACCACGCCGATCGGCCTGATCGGGCTCGGCAACGTCACCGCGCAGATCAAGGCCGACAAGATGAATGCGCTGGCGCTGGTCAACAACATCCGCACGCCGCTGCTGCCGGACGTGCCAACGCTCGCCGACCTCGGCTACAAAGGCGCGCCGTCGGAGACCTGGTACGGGTTGTTTGCGCCCGCCGGCACGCCGAAGCCGATCATCGACAAGCTCAATAGCGAGATCGTGAAGGTGGTGAGCGATCCGGGCTTCCGCGAGAAATACATCATCAGCCGCGGCCTGGTGCCGGCGATCGATACGTCGGAAGAATTCGCCAGGGACATCAAGAGCGGCCGCGCCGGCGCCGAGCAGGTGGTCAAGGAGTCGGGACTGCCGCCGCAGTAATCTCCTCGGTCATTCCGGGGCGCGCCGAAGGCGCAAACCCGGAATCCATAGTCCCAGTCTTGTCCGTACTCGACGCACCGAGGTTATGGATTCCGGGCCCGGCCCACCGATCTCGGGTTTACCCGAGATCGGAATCTTAAATTGCCCATGTCGGCTATAGCCGACCTGGGTGGGCCGTCCCGGAATGACGGGAGCCTGTGAATAACTAGGAAAACGCCCCGAATCCCGGCCCCGGGTGCAGGTTCCTGCACCCGCCCCGGAAAGTCTCATTTTGCCGGCATATGATGGCCGGACCGATTCGGCTTAACCGTGAGACCCAACGCCGCGTGTAATGCGCGGCGCCATTCCCATGCGCTTCACGCCCCAGTTCCTCGATGAGCTGCGCGCCCGCCTGCCGGTGTCGGAGGTGGTCGGCCGGCGCGTGAAGCTGCGCAAGCAGGGCCGCGAGTTCATCGGGCTGTCGCCCTTCAACAAGGAGAAGTCGCCCTCGTTCACGGTCAACGATCAAAAAGGCTTCTTCCACGATTTCTCCTCCGGCAAGCACGGCGACATTTTCGGCTTCGTCATGGAGACCGAAGGCGTCGGCTTCCCGGAAGCGGTCGAGCGGCTGGCGCAGCTCGCCGGCGTGCCGCTGCCGAAAGTGTCCCATGAAGACGAGCAGCGCGATGCCCGCCGCAAGACGCTGCACGACGTCATGGAACTGGCGGCGAAGTTTTTCGAATCGACGCTGGCGGCACGCGCCGGCGCCAAGGCGCGCGGCTATCTCGCCGACCGCGGGCTCGATTCCGCAACGCAACTGAAATTCCGCCTCGGTTACGCGACCAACGAGCGCTTCGCGCTCAAGGAGCATCTGGGCAGCCACGGCATTCCGGTCGAGGACATGGTGGAGGCCGGACTGCTGGTTTCCGGCGACGATATTCCGCTGCCGTTCGACCGCTTCCGCGACCGCGTGATGTTCCCGATCACTGATTTGCGCGGACGCGTCGTCGCCTTCGGCGGCCGCGCGCTGGAGAAGGACGCGCAGGCGAAATATCTCAACTCGCCGGAGACGCCGCTCTTCCATAAGGGCGCGACGCTCTACAACATCGCGACCGCGCGCCAGGCCGCGCATGATGGCGCACCGGTCATCGCGGTCGAAGGTTATGTCGACGTGATCGCCATGGTGACGGCGGGCTTTGCCGCCACCGTTGCGCCGCTCGGCACCGCGTTGACCGAAGACCAGCTCGCGCTGCTCTGGAAAATGGCGGATGAGCCGGTGCTTTGTTTCGACGGCGACAATGCCGGCTTGCGCGCGGCCTATCGTGCGGTCGAGCTCGCCATGCCGCGCCTGAAACCGGGCAAGAGCCTGAAATTCGCGCTACTCCCACAAGGCCAGGACCCGGACGACCTGGTGCGCTCCGCCGGCCGCGAGGCGGTGATGGAAGTGATCGCCGCGGCGCGCCCGCTCGCCGACATGCTGTGGGCGCGCGAGACGGAAGGGCACTCCTTCGCCACGCCGGAGCGGCGAGCGGCGCTGGAGGCGCGCATCAACGAGGTCACCAGCGGCATCGCCGACGATTCCGTGCGCAAATACTACCGGCAGGATTTCAACGCGCGGCTGGCACAATTCTTCGCGCCCGCGCAGGCCCCGCGCGGCAATTTCCAGCGCGGGCAGGGGCAAGGTCAAAACTGGCGCGAGCGTGGCAATTCAAATTGGCAGCCGCGCAACGGCGCGCCCCAGCGCCCGGCCACCGGCGGCAAGAACACGCCCTATGTGGTGGTGAGCCAGCAGCTCGCCTCCAGCCCGGTGCATCGCGGTCATCGCACCGCGGTGCCCAAGCGCGAGGCGCTGATCCTGCAAGCCGCGCTCAATTATCCCTGGCTGCTGCACGACCATCTGGAGGAACTGGCCTCGCTCGAGTTCCACCATGCCGACGCCGAGCGGCTCAAAGGCGCGCTGATCGATATCGCCGCCCATGCCGCGGCGCCCGATGCCGAGGCGATCAAGGCGGAACTCGCTGGCCGCAATCTGACCGAGACCATGGAGCGCATCGGCGCCTCGATCACCACCCAATCGGTCTGGGGCGCCCGTCCGGATGCCGCGCCTGAGGATGTTTTGGTGACCTGGCAGCAGCTGGTCGCCTTGCATCGGCAGTGGCATTCACTAACTAGGGAGCTCAAGGACGCCGAACAGGCGCTCGGTCAGGACAACAGCGAGGCCAATTATTTGCGGCTGCGCGACGTCAAGGCCCGCCTGGCGCGGATGGACGGAACCGAGGCCCTGATCGAGGGGTTTGGAGCCTCTTCCGGCCGGGGCGCCCGTAGCTTATGAGCTTGACGCGAATGATCCCGAAAAGTGGGAACCGGTTTTCGGAAAAGATCATGCGCAAACGTAACAAAGTCGCGGAAATGCTGGACCGGCGGGGAATAAAGGGTCGATTCCCGCTGTATTAACAGGGTTAATCGGAGCTTAAGCGGGTTCCGGTGACACTGGCGACCTGATTCGGGGGCGGCGCCTTGCTGGGGCGCGGCCCTTTTTGGCCATCGCCTATATATAGGAGGGCTATTTTGACCCGCCTCGGAAGCACGGCCAAAAAGGTCCAGGAGAAACAGATGGCGAGCAAGGCTAAGGCGCAGGTCAAGGAAGAAGCCCCGGAAAAGGACGCCGAAGGCGCTCCCGATGCAGCCCTGCCGCTGCTCGATCTCAACGACGCCGGCGTCAAAAAGATGATCAAGGCCGCCAAAAAGCGCGGCTTCGTTACCTTCGACGCGCTCAACGCCGTGCTGCCGTCCGAATCGACCTCCCCGGAACAAATCGAAGACATCATGTCGATGCTCAGCGAGATGGGCATCAACGTGGTGGAGACCGAGGACGCCGAAGGCGAGGACGGCGAGACCGAAAAGGCCGCCGACGAGCACGACGACGACGAGGAGGACACCGGCACCGAGGTGGTCGAGGCCAAGACCAAGTCGCTGGCGGTGGCCGAGAAGAAGGAGCCGTCCGAGCGCACCGACGATCCCGTGCGCATGTATTTGCGCGAAATGGGCTCGGTCGAGCTGCTCTCGCGCGAGGGCGAAATCGCCATTGCCAAACGCATTGAGGCCGGCCGCGAGGCGATGATCGCCGGCCTGTGCGAAAGCCCGCTGACGTTCCAGGCCGTCATCATCTGGCGCGACGAATTGAACGACGGAAAAGTCTTCCTGCGCGACATCATCGACCTGGAAGCGACCTATGCCGGCCCCGACGCCAAGCAGATGCAGGTGCCGGTGATCATCGGCCCCGACGGCAAGCCGATTCCGCAAGCCGTCGTCCCGGGCGCCACCCCGGTGCCCGGCGCGCCGCACTTGCAGGTCGTGCAGCCGGTGGCGCCGCCCGCCGCGCCGCCCGCAGCCACCCCGTTCAAGGCTCCGGGCGAAGCTCCCGCCGCCGAGGGCGAGGAGCCGAAGGATCCGGCCGAGACCGCGGCCGAGGGCGATTACGACGAAGACGACATGGAGAATTCGCTGTCGCTCGCCGCCATCGAAGCCGAGCTCAAGCCGAAAGTGGTCGAGACCTTCGACAACATCGCCGACTCGTTCAAGCGGCTGCGCCGCTTGCAGGAGCAGGACATCCAGTTCCGCCTGCACTCGACCTCGCTGTCGCCGGCGCAGGAGCGCAAATACAAGAAGCTCAAGGAAGAGATCATCACCGAGGTGAAGTCGCTCCGCCTCAATCAGGCGCGCATCGATTCGCTCGTNGAGCAGCTCTACGACATCAACAAGCGGCTGGTGTCGAACGAGGGCCGCCTGATGCGGCTGTCCGAAAGCTACGGCGTCACGCGCGATGACTTCATCAAGCAGTACATGGGCAACGAGCTCGACCCGCGCTGGCTCAACCGCATCTCGAAACTCTCCGCCAAGGGCTGGAAGACGCTGGTCGCCAAGGANAAGGACCGCATCAAGGAGATCCGCTCGCTGGTGCACGAACTGGCCGGACAAACTGGTGTTGAGATCTCGGAATTCCGCAAGATCGTGCACGGCGTGCAGAAGGGCGAGCGCGAGGCGCGCCAGGCCAAGAAGGAAATGGTGGAAGCCAACCTCCGCCTGGTGATCTCGATCGCCAAGAAATACACCAACCGCGGCCTGCAGTTCCTCGACCTGATCCAGGAAGGCAATATCGGCCTGATGAAGGCGGTCGACAAATTCGAATACCGCCGCGGCTACAAGTTCTCGACCTACGCCACCTGGTGGATCCGCCAGGCGATCACCCGCAGCATTGCGGATCAGGCGCGCACCATCCGCATTCCGGTGCACATGATCGAGACCATCAACAAGATCGTGCGCACCTCGCGCCAGATGCTCAACGAGATCGGCCGCGAGCCCACGCCCGAAGAGCTGGCCATGAAGCTCGGCATGCCGCTGGAGAAGGTGCGCAAGGTTCTCAAGATCGCCAAGGAGCCGTTGTCCTTGGAGACCCCGATCGGCGACGAGGAGGATTCGCACCTCGGCGATTTCATCGAGGACAAGAACGCCATCCTGCCGATCGACGCCGCGATCCAGTCCAATTTGCGCGAGACCACCACCCGAGTCTTGGCGTCTTTGACGCCCAGAGAAGAGCGCGTGCTGCGCATGCGCTTCGGCATCGGCATGAACACCGACCACACGCTGGAGGAAGTCGGCCAGCAGTTCTCGGTCACCCGCGAGCGCATCCGCCAGATCGAGGCGAAAGCGCTGCGCAAGCTCAAGCACCCGAGCCGCTCGCGCAAATTGCGCTCGTTCCTGGACAACTAATTCAGCCTGTCATTGCCGGGCTTGACCCGGCAATCCATGATGACGTTCGGCGGCTCCATGCGTAAGGTTCCCATGCTTGGCGATGCATCATGGATGCGCGGGTCAAGCCCGCGCATGACGGCAGGAGTTGTCGCACGTCTCCTAACAGTCCTCCTCCTCACCCTCCTGCTCGCCTTGCCGGCCTCC
>JGI20194J14741_1000086_pt1 | contig 13758 bp, 8 predicted proteins | sample NGESurshal092012_5_FD_14741 | JGI IMG/M metagenome (IMG submission 14741) | reverse complement strand
TGCGGGTCTCATAGTGCAGATGCGGGCCGGTCGATCGCCCGGTCGAGCCGATCCTGCCGATGATCTCGCCGATGCGCACCGTTTGACCGACCTTCACGTCAATTTGCGAGAGATGGCCGTAACGGGTGGCCAGGCCATTGCCGTGGTTGACCTCGACCATGTTGCCATAGCCGCCTTCGCGGCCGGCGATGCTTACTTTGCCGGTGGCGGTGGCGTGCACCGGTTCGCCGGTTTCGCCGCGCAGGTCGATGCCAGTATGGACGGCGGGCCGGCCCAGGAACGGGTCGAGGCGCATGCCGAACGGCGAACTCATGTCCACCTCGCCGCCGACCGGCTTGCGCACCGGCACGGCGACCAGGGTGTAGGAATATTGGTTGATCTCTGCGCGCGCGACATTGATGCGGTAGAGCTGGCGCTCGAAGGCGCTAGCGCCCGTACGCGGCGGCTTCAACGGCACGAACGGTCCGCCCAGGCCGTTGCCCGCCGGCGTCTTGGCAGGATCGACACCGAGATCGCTGAGCACGCTGCGCATGCGGCGCGCCCTTGTGTCGACGCGCTCTTCCAGATCGGTCAGCGCGGCGGTCTGCCGGTGCTCGACCTTGTCGAGCGCGGTAGACATTCGGCCGAGAATGCCGTCGAGCCCGCCGGCGTCGCCGCGGCTGGCGATGCGCGTCATGCTCGCCGGCATTTCGCGCGATTCAAGCCGCGCCTCGCGGTCGGGCGGTGCCGAGAAAATCACCGTATCGTTGATCGGGGAAGCCTTGACCGGCTTTTCGGCCGGCAGCGCGTTGCGCGCGGGCCGGATCGAGCCGGTGGTGGAAACATCGCCGCCGAGCGCCGAGGTGCGCTGCTCCAACGTCGCCTGCCGCTGCAACAGCGCGCTGAGCTTCTGCTCGAATTGTTCCTGGTCGAGCAATTGCCGGCTGGTGATGCGATCGACCTGCGCGCGCAATTCGGCGATGCGGTCCTCGTAGGCAAACTGCATTTCTGCCTGGCGGCCGATCAGGCGGGTGAGCACGGCCTCGCTGAATGCGAAATAGGTTCCGGTGGCGACTGACCACACCGCCATGACCACCAGCGTGCCGACCACGATCCAGAACGCGATCGGGCCGAGGCGGACCTGGCGTCCGCCGTGCACCAGCGTGTAGTCGCCGTGGGCGCGGTGCAGGTGGCGGGACACGGCGGCGGCCGATTGCGCGCGGGGTTGCGCGGTGCGGCCGGCGTGATCGGCGGTCGGATAATACGATTGGGACGAATGCGACATCGACGCTCCGCGCCAGTTCGGCCGCGGCCAAAGCCGGTGGACCAGCCCGCCGATATCAATCGCTTATGGTTAAAAAAGCGGAAATCCGCGACGTCCGCATGTACATTTGCGCGGAGAAGTGGGGGAATTATAGAGCTTTTGCGGCCTCGAGTACCTCTTCGGCGTGTCCCGAAACGCTCACCTTCGGCCAAATGCGGACGATGCGGCCTTTCCCGTCGATCAGAAAAGTCTTGCGGATGACGCCCATGTATTTGCGCCCGTACATCGATTTCTCACCCCAAGCGCCATAAGCTTCCAGCATCTTCTTGGCCTCGTCGGAGGCGAGCGCGATTTTGAGCTTGTGCTTGGATTTGAATTTGTCCTGTGCCTGCACCGGATCGGCCGAGACGCCGAGAATNTCGGTGCCGGCTTTGGCAAAGGCGGCGCGCAGGTGCGAAAATGCGATGGCTTCCTTGGTGCAGCCGGGGGTGTCAGCCTTGGGGTAGAAATAGAGGACGAGGTTACGGCCCTTGAAATCCTTCAACGATACCGTCGTTCCGCCGTCACGCTGCAAGCTGAACGCGGGCGCTTGCGATCCCGTGTCAAGTTCGCGTCCCATATGCCTTCCTTTCGTCGTTTTCGACCCGTCAATGTTGGAATTGCCAGTTGCGTCGGGTGGCCGCAAGCGGTTCCACGGTTACGTGCCACGGGCCGCGCTGGACGAAATCCCGGCCGGCGGCAGAATACACGCAATGCGTCGGACGAGGGGCGCCCATTAGGGCATGACACCGAGCGAACAAGATCATAGGCATCCAGCCCGCCACGCGCCGGGCGCGGGCCAGCATCCGCAGCATGGTCATCATGCGGCGCAAGGTTCCAGCCGTCGGCAGTGGAACGCGCTAGGCCGTGGCGTGGTCACGTTTGTGCGCCGGCCATGGGTGCGGCGGGTGTTCTGGGGTGCGACGCTCACTTTCGCGGTCGTGGCGGTCGCCATCGCCGGCCTGTGGTGGCGTCTCTCGAGCGGCCCGATCGAACTCGATGTGGCGACGCCGTGGCTGAAAGCGGCGATCGAGAAGAATTTCGGCGGCAAACAAACCGTATCGGTCGGCGGCACCCAGATCGAGCGCGACGAGAACGGCCGCACTTCCTTACGCTTGCGCGACATCATCGTGCGCGACGCCGACGGCATCGTGGTCGCGACCGCGCCGAAAGCCGAAGTGGGCATTTCCGGTATGGGCCTGCTGACCGGCAACGTGCACGCTTCAAGCCTCAATCTGGTCGGCGCCGAATTGTCGGTGCGGATCGAGACCGACGGCGGGGTCACCGTGTTCGCCGGCGCCAACAAGCGGCCGATCGCCACCGCGGCCCCGACATTGCCTGCGGCGCATCCCGGCCAGCCGGCCGATTCACTGCCGCAGGGACCGCAACGCGCCGGCTCGCAGGACGTCGCCGGCATCCTCAGCTGGATCGATGGCCTGGGCGCGACCGGCCTCGACGGTCACGATCTGCGCGAGCTTGGTCTCAAGAACGGCAATCTGATCGTCGACGACCAGCGCAACGGCAAGCATTGGACGTTCAGCCGGATCAATGTGAGCCTAACCCGGCCGCGCCAGGGCGGCGTGATCTTTCGTCTGGCGTCGGACGATCCCGACCGGCCATGGGTGTTGAGCGCCGCGATGCGGCCGCTCGGCGATGGCGTGCGCGCGGTCGGCATCGAAGCGCGGCATGTCTCGTCCAAGGATATTCTTCTGGCCATGCGCCTCAACGAAGGCAATCTTGACGTCGACTTGCCGCTGTCGGGAAGCGTGCGCGCGGAAATCTCATCCGATGGCACGCTGCAGCGGCTGCAGGGCCAGGTGCTTGCCGATGCGGGCACTATCGTCGATCACGACAGCGAAAATCCTGGTGTGGAAATCGATCGCGCCGACATCCGGTTTAATTGGGAGGCGCGCCAGCGTGCCTTGGTCATTCCGTTTCAGATCCAGTCCGGCGGCAATCAGTTCACGCTGCGCGCCGCGCTGGAGTTGCCCACCGACCAGAACGGCGTCTGGCTGTTCAGTCTGGCGCGCGGCGATCCAGTGATCGACCCGATCATTCTGGCCTCGGTGGGGAAATCCGACGAGGAGGGCTTTGCCCTCAACAGGGTGGCGGTGCGCGCGCGTATCGACACTGTGCGCCGCCGCATCAATCTCGAACAGGGCGACTTTAGCCGCATCGATACGCGGCCTTCGCACAATGTCGCGGTCGCGTTCACCGGCAGCCTGGATTATTCCGGCGCCGAACCGCATTTGGCGTTCGGCGTTGCCGCCACGCGCATGCCGATGGCGGTACTCAAGCGCATGTGGCCGGTGTTCACCGCCGTCCAATTGCGCGAATGGGTCGAGAGCCACATTTCCGGCGGTATCGTCGAGCGCGTGGTGGTCGCCGGCAATGCGCCGCTGGTGAACTTCAAAGCCAATGGTCCGTCTATGCTCGACGAAGGGTTGTCGGTCGATATCGAGACCAGCGGCACGACCCTGCGTCCGCTCGACACTTTGCCGGCAATCCGCGACGCCGATCTTACGGCGCACATCACCGGCGGCTTCGCCAATGTCAGCCTCGGCCGCGGCACCGTGGAGGTGACGCCGGGGCGCAAGCTCAATATTGCGAACGGAGTTTTTGAAATACCGAATACCCACCTCAGTCCTTCGCCGGCGCGTACCCGCTTCCGCATCGACGGAGCGATGCCGGCGGCGGCCGCACTGCTCGCCAGCGAAGGGCTACGCGATAATGTCGGGATCGTTATCGATCCGGCGGCGAGCCGCGGTACGGTCGCTGCCCAGGTTACCGTCAATCTATTGGTCGGCCGCAACGTTCCGAAAAATAGCGCGATCTATACCGTCACCGCGGATCTGACCAATTTCGCCGCCGACAAATTGCTGATGGGACAAAAGGTCGAAGCCTCGGCGCTACGGGTGACCGCGTCCCCCGACGGCTACCAGATCACCGGCGACGTCAAAATCAACGGCACGCCGGCCACCATCGATCTGAGCAAGAAAAAGGGCGCCGCGGACGCCGATTTGCATTTTCAGGCGATNATCGACGAGGTTGCGCGCCGCCGGCTCGGCATCGATCTCGGCGGTACCGTCACCGGCGCGATCCCGGTCAAGGTTGCCACCCGGACCGGCGGCGGCGACGAGGACCCGCCGATGACCGTGGACGCCGATCTCACGCCGGTGAAGATCGACAACCTGCTGCCGGGGTGGGTGAAGGCGGCCGGCAAGCCGGCGCACGCTACCTACACGCTGGTCAAGACCAAACAATCCCTGCGCTTCGACGATCTCACCATCACGGGTTCGGGCACGAATGTGAAGGGCTCGGTCGAACTCGACGCCGCGAGCGACATCGTGTCGGCGAATTTTTCGGTGTTCAGCATGTCGGACGGCGACAAGGTCACGCTCAAGGCCGACCGCGCCAGCGACGGCGTGCTGCGCGTGGCGCTGCGCGGCGACGTCTTCGACGGAACCAAATTCGTGAAATCCGCGCTCGCCGGCGTGGCGCCGGACAAGTCCAAGGAAAAACAGACGGATCTCGACCTCGACGTCAAGCTCGGCGCCGTCGTCGGCCACAACGGCGAAACGCTGCGCGGCCTCGATCTCAAGCTAACGCGCCGGGGCGGCCGCATTCGCAGTTTCGCGATGAACGCCAAGATCGGCAGCGACACCCCGCTCAACGGCGACCTGCGTGTGCGCGCCCGCGACAATCACCAGGTCGTCTATTTCGAGACCGACGACGCCGGTGCGTTGTTCCGGTTCACCGACATGTACCCGCGCATGATAGGCGGGCAGATGTGGGTGGCGATGGACCTACCGACACCGGAACACCCGCCGCAAGAAGGCACCCTGTATATCCGCAATTTGGTCGTGCGCGGCGAACCCGGGTTAGACCGCGTGGTCGCCGGCGCGCCCGGCCAGGTGTCCGGCGGCGTGCAATTTTCCGAGATGCATTGCGAGTTCACGCGGGTGCCCGGACGCATGGCGGTGCGCGATGGCGTGGTGCGCGGTCCGGTGGTGGGTGCGACCATCGAAGGGCAGATCGACTACGTTAAGGATGACGTGCGCCTGCGCGGAACATTCGTGCCGTTCTACGGTCTCAACAACATGTTCGGGCAGATCCCGATCGTCGGGCTGTTCCTCGGCGCCGGTAGCAACGAGGGCCTGCTCGGCATCACCTACGAGGCTGTCGGCCCGCCGAGCGCGCCGCGCGTCACGGTCAATCCGGTGACCGCGATCGCGCCCGGGCTGCTGCGCAAATTCATCCCGTCGCCCGACACTTTCGATCGCAATTTCATACCGCCGTCGCGCTGAACGCGCGGCGAACGTCAAATATTGACGCGCGTTTTATTCTGACTCGCGCGTGAGAATTCCGTGCTTTTTCGTTCCGAGTCTAAGCAGTGCGCGGCCATTCTGATCAAAATCTTCGGCAGTAAACTTGTAGTTTGGATCGCTAATTTTCTTGTCGCCCAGATATATCGCTCCATCCTTTACTAACTGGCGCGCCTGATTATTCGAACTTGTAAAACCAATTTTTGTATTGGCAGCTAAAATTCCATCACCGATTTTGACTTCGAGCGTGGGCAAGTCTTCACCCATTCCGCCTTGTTCGAATGTCGTTTGAGCGGTTTTGACGGCCTGGTCGGCCGCCGCGCGGCCGTGCACCAGCGCGGTTGCCTCGGTGGCGAGCACCTTCTTGGCCTCGTTGACGTCTTGGCCTTTCAACGTGGCGAGCCGGCCGATCTCGTCCAGCGGCAACACGGTGAACAGCTTGAGGAAGCGTACGACGTCGCCGTCCTCGGTGTTGCGCCAGTATTGCCAGTAGTCATACGGGCTCACCAGGTCGGCGTTGAGCCAGACCGCGCCGGCGGCGGTCTTACCCATCTTGGCGCCGGACGAGGTGGTGATCAGCGGCGAGGTGAGCGCGAACAATTGCGCGCTCGACATGCGGCGGCCGAGATCGATGCCGTTGACGATATTGCCCCACTGATCGGAGCCGCCCATCTGCAAAACGCAGCCGGTTCGCTTGTGCAGCTCGACGAAGTCATAGGCCTGCAACACCATGTAGTTGAATTCCAGGAACGAGAGTTCCTGCTGGCGGTCGAGCCGCAGCTTCACCGAGTCGAAGGAGAGCATGCGATTGACCGAGAAATGCTTGCCGACGTCGCGCAGGAAATCGATGTAGTTGAGCTTGTTGAGCCAGTCGGCATTGTCGGCCATGACGGCATTGCCGCCGGCGCCGTCGAATTTCAGGAATTTCGAAAAGATCGCGCGAATGCCTTTGAGATTCTGCTCGATCATCTCGTCGGTCAGGATGCGCCGGCTCTCGTCCTTGCCTGACGGATCGCCCACCCTTGTGGTGCCGCCGCCCATCAGCGCGATCGGCTTATGGCCGGTCTGCTGCATCCAGTACAGCATCATGATCGGCAGCAGCGAGCCGACATGCAGCGAGGCCGCCGTGCAATCGAAGCCGATATAGCCGGTGACCGCGCCCGCCTTCGCGCGCGCGTCCAGTGCGTCCGGCTCCGACACTTGGTGGATGAAGCCGCGCTCGGCAAGAATATTAAGAAAGTCGGATTTATAGGCGCTCATCGATCGGCACTCTTTGGCGCGGGTCGCTTCCTGGGTGCGGGTGGTGTAACAGGTCCGGCGTCGGATTCAACGCGCATGATCCCGAAAAGCTTGTCCTCGACTTGATCGGAGATGGCTACCGGTTTTCGGATAAGATCAGGCGCAAACAAAATGGGGTTAATGAGTGGGGGTGGTTAGGGCCATTGGGTTGATGAGCGGGACCTCGCTCGACGGCGTCGATGTGGCGCTGATCGAGACCGATGGCGAGCGCATCGCCCATTTCGGCCCGAGCGGCTACCGGCCCTATGCGGACAACGAGCAGGCCTTGCTGCGGCAGGCGCTTGCGCAAGGCGTCGCATTGACCGACCGCGCCGCGCGCCCGGGCGTGCTGGCCGAGGCCGACGACTTCGTCACCCGGGTGCACGCCGAGACCGTGGAGGCCTTTCTTGACACCGAGCATATCGACAAATCGGATGTGGCCATCATCGGTTTCCATGGCCAGACCGTACTGCACCGGCCGGGGCAACGGCTGACCGTTCAGATCGGCGACGGCAAAGCGCTGGCGCGCCGTCTCGGCATTCCCGTTGCATATGATTTCCGCGCCGCCGACGTGGCGGCCGGCGGGCAGGGCGCGCCGCTGGTGCCGGCGTTCCATCAGGCGCTGGCGCGCGATCTCAAGCGGGCGCATCCGATCGCTGTGCTCAATGTGGGCGGCGTCGCCAACGTCACTTTTGTCGACGGCGGCGATCCGATCGCCTGCGATACCGGCCCGGGCAATGCGCTGATCGACGATTTCATGCGCGCGCGCACCGGCGCGCCGCTCGATCGCGACGGCGACCAGGCGGCGAAGGGGCGCGTCGACGAGGCCTTCGTCGCGCGCGTTTTGGCAGATGGCTTCTTCGGTCTGCCGTATCCGAAATCGCTCGACCGCAATGCCTTCGCATTCGCCAATATCGGGCTGCCGGACTTTTCCGTCGCCGACGGCGCGGCGACCCTGTCGGCGCTGACCGCGGCATCGGTCGCGCGTATCGTGCCGCATTTGCCGGCGCCGCCGCGCGCCTGGATCGTGGCGGGCGGGGGCGCGCGCAATCCGACGCTGATGCGGATGCTGGCGGAGCGGCTGGAACCGGCGACGGTGGAGACCGCCGACGCGGTCGGCTGGTCGTCGCAATCGATCGAAGCGCAGGCCTTTGCTTATCTGGCGGTCCGGTGTATGCGCGGACTGCCACTCACATTTCCCGCCACGACCGGCGTGGCGCGGCCGCTGCCGGGCGGAATTATCGCGAAGCCATGACGGTCAGGCCGCGCTCGGCTTGCGGTCGGTCTTGAGCCGCTTGTCGAGATAGGCGCAGATATTGGTGAGCAGCGGCTCCACCTTGCCGTCGAAGAAATGGTTGGCGCCCGGGATCATCTTCTGCTCGATCACGATGCCCTTTTGCGTCTTGAGCTTGTCGACCAAAGTGGTGACGTCCTTGGGCGGCACCACCGCGTCCTTGTCGCCATGGATGATCAGGCCGGAAGACGGGCAGGGCGCCAGGAACGAGAAGTCGTAGAGGTTGGCGGGCGGGACGATCGAGATGAAGCCTTCGATCTCCGGCCGGCGCATCAGCAGTTGCATGCCGATCCAGGCGCCGAATGAGAAGCCGGCGATCCAGCAGCTCTTGGCTTCCGGATTGATGGTTTGCGCCCAATCGAGCGCGGCCGCGGCATCGGACAATTCGCCGGTGCCGTGGTCGAAACTACCCTGGCTGCGGCCGACGCCGCGGAAATTGAACCGCAGCGCCGAGAAGCCCCGGTGCACGAAGGCGTAATAGAGCTGGTAGATGATCGGGTGGTTCATCGTCCCGCCGAATTGCGGGTGCGGATGCAGGACGATCGCGATCGGCGCGTTCTTTTGCCGCGCCGGGTGGTAGCGGCCCTCGATCCGTCCGGCCGGACCGGTGAAGATGACTTCAGGCATTGCTGTCGACCTCGAAACAGGCTTGCCGCGATTGACCCGCGGCATTGGATTTTTTGCTCGACGCCTGACGGAACTTGCGGACCAGGCGCTAGTTTAGAATCATTCTAAATATATGAATTCCGCTGTTCACGACCGCAACACAGGCTATAAGTTGCCGCGTGATGGCGGCTTCTAACACGATCCCTAGGGCAAAAAGCAAGCTTTTTGCAGGCTCTAGAGCCATAACGGTAGCCCAATACTGGCGAAATCCATGAGCGAGCGGGCCTATTTCGACTGGAATGCCACGGCGCCCCTGCGGCAGGAGGCGCGCGCCGTCATGGTCACCACGCTGGGCCTGACCGGCAATGCGTCCTCAGTGCATGCCGAGGGGCGCGCCGCCCGCCGTCTGGTCGAGGCGGCGCGCGAGCAGGTCGCAGGCCTCGTCGGCGCCGAGGCCAAGAATGTCACGTTCACCAGCGGCGCCACCGAAGCCAACATGCTGGCGCTGACCCCCGCGATCGAGATCGGCGGGCGTAAGTCGTTGCGCGATCGGCTGTTCGTCTCGGCCATCGAGCATCCGTCGGTGCGCAGCGGCGGGCGTTTTCCGGCCGACGCGGTCGAGGAACTGCCGGTGACTGGCGCTGGCGTGGTCGATCTTCATGCTCTTAGAAGTGCCATTGCTCGGGCCGAGCGTCCGTTTGTTTCGGTGATGCTCGCCAATAACGAAACCGGCGTGATCCAGCCGATTGCGGACATCGCGGCGATCGTGCACACGGCCAACGGCGTGCTGCACGTGGACGCGGTGCAGGGCCCGGGCCGCGTCGCTTGCCGGATCGGCGAACTCGGCGCCGATCTCATGAGCCTTTCCGCCCACAAGCTCGGCGGACCGCAAGGCGCCGGCGCGCTGGTAAGCCGTGGCGATATCCACATCGGCGAGCCGCTGATCAAGGGCGGCGGCCAGGAGCGTGGCTTGCGTGCCGGAACCGAGAATGTCGCCGCCATTGCCGGCTTTGGCGCCGCAGCTGCGGTGTCCGCAAATCAGGCGGACGCCACACGCATGGCTGGCTCACGCGACCGCCTAGAAGCGGGCATCAAGGCAATATTGCCGGAGGTCCTGATTTTCGGGGAAAGCGCGCCGCGGCTGCCCAATACAACGCTGTTCGCGGTCCCCGGCATGAAGGCGGAAACAGCAATAATCTCCTTTGATCTCAATGGTATAGCCGTATCTTCCGGATCCGCCTGCTCGTCCGGCAAGGTGCAGGCCTCGCACGTGCTGGCGGCCATGGGAGTGGAACCTTCGCTGGCGCAGGGCGCGGTGCGCGTCAGCCTGGGCTGGAGCACCAGCGAAAGCGATATCGAAAATCTGCTCAATGCTTTGACTAAAGTCGTTTCGTCCTTACGTAAGAGGCATATGAATGCAGGCTTGGCCGCCTAGCGCATGATCCCGAAAAGTGGGAACCGGTTTTCGGAAAAGATCATGCGCAAAGAATCGCCACCACAAGGAATGATCGCAACGCGATAAGCGAACCGACCATAACCGACAAATCCAACCCGCGGTCCTTGAAACCGTGAGCGGAGGGAAGAATGCCGGCCGTACAAGAGACCGTCGAGCNNGTCCGANGCATCGACGTTGATCAATACAAGTATGGGTTCGTCACCGATATCGAATCCGAGAAGGCCCCCAAGGGGCTTTCGGAAGACACCGTTCGCTTCATCTCGGCCAAGAAGAACGAGCCGGAATGGATGCTGGCCTGGCGGCTGGAAGCCTATAAGCGCTGGCTGACCATGCGCGAGCCGTCCTGGGCGCGCGTCAACTATCCGAAGATCGATTATCAGAACGCCTATTATTATTCGGCGCCGAAGAAAAACGCGCTGGCCTCGCTCGACGAGGTCGATCCGGAAATTCTCAAGACCTACGCGAAGCTTGGCATTCCTCTGCGCGAACAGGAAATCCTCGCCGGCGTCGTGCGCCCCGAGGGTGAGCGGCGGGTGGCGGTGGACGCGGTGTTCGACTCGGTGTCAGTCGCCACCACCTTCAAGGAAGAGCTGAAAAAGGCCGGCGTGATCTTCATGCCGATGTCGGAAGCGATCCGCGAACATCCAGACCTGGTGAAGAAATATCTCGGTTCGGTTGTTCCGGTCACCGACAACTTCTTTGCGACGCTCAATTCTGCGGTGTTCTCCGACGGCTCGTTCGTCTACGTGCCGGCCGGCGTGCGCTGCCCGATGGAGCTGTCGACCTATTTTCGCATCAACGAGGCCAACACCGGCCAGTTCGAGCGCACGCTGATCATCGCCGATAAGGGCGCTTACGTGAGCTACCTGGAAGGTTGTACGGCCCCGATGCGCGACGAGAACCAGTTGCACGCCGCAGTGGTCGAGTTGGTCGCGCTCGACGACGCGGAGATCAAGTATTCGACGGTGCAGAACTGGTATCCGGGCGACGCCGACGGCAAAGGCGGCATCTTCAACTTCGTCACCAAGCGCGGCGACTGCCGCGGCGCGCGCTCGAAGATTTCCTGGACCCAGGTCGAGACCGGCTCGGCCATCACCTGGAAATATCCGAGCTGCATCCTGCGCGGCGACCATTCGCGCGGCGAGTTCTATTCGATCGCCATCTCCAACGGACGCCAGCAGGTCGACAGTGGCACCAAGATGCTGCATCTCGGCAAGAACACCACCAGCCGCATCATCTCCAAGGGCATCGCGGCCGGCAAATCCGACAACACCTATCGCGGGCTGGTCTCGGCGCACCGCAAGGCGACGGGCGCGCGCAACTTCACCAATTGCGACTCGCTGTTGATCGGCGATCAATGCGGCGCGCACACCGTGCCCTATATCGAAGCGAAGAATTCCTCCGCGGTGTTCGAGCACGAGGCCACCACCTCGAAAATCTCCGAGGACATGCTGTTCTACTGCCGGCAGCGCGGCATGTCGGCGGAAGAGGCGACCGCGCTCGTGGTCAACGGTTTCGTCAAGGACGTGCTGCAACAGTTGCCGATGGAATTCGCGGTCGAGGCGCAGAAGCTTATTTCAATCTCGCTCGAAGGCAGCGTCGGTTGAGTTTTAAGGGAATTGGAAATGTCACTGCTTGAAGTCAAAAATCTGCATGTCGAGGTCGAGGACAAGAAAATCCTCAACGGCCTGACGCTGAACATCGAAAAGGGCCAGGTCGCGGCCATCATGGGCCCGAACGGCTCGGGCAAGTCCACGCTCGCTTATGTGCTGGCCGGCAAGGACAATTACCACGTCACCGAAGGCGACGTGCTGCTCGACGGCGAGAGCATCCTTGGGATGGCGCCGGACGAACGCGCCGCCAAGGGCCTATTCCTGGCGTTCCAGTATCCGGTGGAAGTGCCGGGCGTCGCCACCATGACGTTTCTGCGCACCGCGCTCAACGCGCAGCGCAAGCATCGCGGCGAGCCCGAATTCTCCACCCCGGACTTCATGAAGCGGGTGCGCGAGACCTCCAAGCAGCTCGGCATCGACCAGGAGATGCTGCGCCGGGCGGTCAATGTCGGCTTCTCCGGCGGCGAGAAGAAGCGCAACGAGATCCTGCAAATGGCGGTGCTGGAGCCGCGCCTGGCGGTGCTCGACGAGACCGATTCCGGCCTCGATATCGACGCGCTCAAGATCGTTTCCGATGGCGTCAACCGGCTGCGCTCGCCGGAGCGCTCGATGATCGTCATCACGCATTACCAGCGGCTGCTCAATTACATCGTGCCCGACGTGGTGCACGTGATGGCCAAGGGCAAAGTGGTGAAATCGGGCGGCAAGGAACTGGCGCTCGAGCTTGAAGCCACCGGTTATGCGCAGTTCGCGGACGAGGCGGCCTGATGAACGTGGAAGTACGCACCACGAAGACCGCGACCGAGCAGGCGCTGAGCGCAGCCTTTACGGCGGCGCGCGCCACGCTGCCCGGTAAGGGCGCGGTCGCCGCGTTGCGCGAGGATGCGTTCAAGCGTTTCGACGCGAAAGGTCTGCCGCACCGGCGCGTCGAGGAGTGGAAATACACTGATCTGCGCGCGCTGATGCGCGAGGCCAAGCCGCTGGCGGGACCAGCCGGCGCGAAGCCGAAAGGCGGCATCGCGCCGATCCTGACCGGCGTCGAGGCGGACTGCGTCGCCATCGTCAACGGCCGCTATGAACCGGCGTGGAGCAATATCGGCGCGTCCGATCCGAGTATCACCATCGTCGAATTGTTCAAGTTCCTGGCCGAAAATCCGGACTACCGGATGGGACAGGTGCCCGGCAGCAACGACCCCGCCTACTGGCTCAACACCGCCTTCATGGGCGGCGGGGTGGCGCTGCGCGTCAAGCGCGGCGCGGCTTCGGCCAAGCCGATCCATATCGCGCATGTGTTTTCCGGCGATGCCGCCGCCGCGATGTATCCGCGTTGCGTCGTGATCGTGGAGCCGGGCGCGCAGGTGACGCTGATCGAGAGCTTCTCCGGTCCGGAGGGGATCGATTATCAGGTCAATTCGGCGCTTGAACTGACGATCGGCGACAATGCCCGCGTCGATCATATCAAGATCGGCTGCGACGGCGGCGCGGCCTTGCGCGTCTCGACGCTCGGCGTCACGGTCGGCGCCAAGGCCAACTACAAGGATTTTGCCTTCACCATCGGCGGCGCCGTGGTGCGCAATCAGACCTTCGTACGCTTTGGCGGCGAAGGCAGCGAAGGCATGATCGACGGCGCCAGCCTGCTCAAGGGCCGCCAGCACGTGGACAACACGCTGGTGATCAANCANGCNGCCGGCGGCTGTATAAGCCGCGAGCGGTTCAAGTCGGTGCTCGACGGCGAAAGCCACGGCATCTTCCAGGGCAAGATCATCGTCGAGCCGCACGCGCAGAAGACCGACGGCAAGATGATGACGCGCGCGCTGCTGCTGTCGGACGAGGCGGAAGCCGACAACAAGCCGGAGCTGGAAATCTTCGCCGACGACGTGGTCTGTGGCCACGGCGCCACTGCC
>JGI20194J14741_1000081_pt1 | contig 14155 bp, 11 predicted proteins | sample NGESurshal092012_5_FD_14741 | JGI IMG/M metagenome (IMG submission 14741) | reverse complement strand
GGAGGCCCAGATGATCTCGATATTTCGCGTCTTGCGGGCGCGCGCAATCGCATCCTGCATGATGGGCCGATAGTCGATGCCTAAATCGGCCAAGCGGCCGGCGAATACCGACACGCAGGCCGGCGCGCCGCCGTCGAGCGCTTCGACCGCGCGCGCCACCTGCTCGCCGGCGAAGATGGCCGTCATGTTGATCTTGACGCCGTCGCGCGACAACGCGCGCACCACGTCGAACAGCGGCTCACCGCGCGTGGTGGTCACCGGCAGCTTGACGTAGACATTCTTGCCCCAGGCGGTGATGACGCGGGCCTGCGCGACCATTTCCGGAATGTCGTCGGAGAACACCTCGAACGAGATGTGGCGGTCGGGCACGGCGGCGACGAGATCGCGGGCATAGCGTTCGTAGTCGCTCACCCCGGCTTTCTTGAGCAGCGAGGGGTTGGTGGTGAACCCGGCAATCCAGGCCTGCTTGGCCATCTCGACGATCTGCGCCTTGTCGGCGCCGTCGGTGAACAGCTTGATTTTGAGATCGGACAATTTCGGCATGCCTGTCACCTTTTCGAATTCCTATTTATCCCATTCTCATCGCAGCACAATCAAGCTATGAGCATTGCAAACCATCAAATTGTCCACTTCTCCGTCGTGCCTACTATTTGCTTACGCCAGTAAGGCAAACGCCACAAACGCTCATTGGTTTCTGCGGGATTCCCGATCGATGCGCCAGCTACTTGCTTTTGTTCTGAAGGCGGCCGTTTCGGGCGTTCTGCTGTATTTTGCGTTCAGCCGGGTGAATTTCAATCTTATCGGTGAGCGGCTCGATCGCATTGACTATATGTGGCTGGCGGCGGCCGTATTGATTTTCATCGCGCAGACGATCTTGGGCGCTCTGCGGTGGCAGAGAATTGTTCTGCATTGCGACACGCCGGATGCCCCGCCTTTCACGATACCGCGCGCGTTCCGCTACACTTTCATCGCGACGTTTTTCAATCAGACACTGCCGTCGACCGTCGGTGGCGACGCGGTCCGCATATGGCTGCTCGGGCGCGACCATGGCGGCTGGCGAGCCGCAACCTATTCGGTCCTCATCGATCGCCTGACCGGCGTGCTGGTCCTGGCGCTCCTGGTCATCCTGTGCCTGCCGTGGTCATTTGCGCTCATTGGCGACATCACCGGCCGCATTGCCTTGCTGGTCGTCGGTTTCGGCAGCATCGGCGCCTGTTTGGTGTTTTTGACGCTGGGATTTGTCCGCTGGCGGTGGCTCGGTCACTGGTGGCTGACGCGCCAGCTCGTAGCGGCCGCCTTGATGGCGCGCCGCGTTTTCGGCGCGGCATCAAGCGGCGTGCCGATCATCTCCTATTCGCTGCTCATCCATTCCATGTCGGTCAGTGCGGCGTGGTGCCTGGCTAAATCAGTGGCGGCGCCGCTCGAATGGAGCGAGGCCCTGCTGCTCGTCCTTCCGGTCTTGCTGGTCGCAACGATCCCGGTGTCGATCGCCGGCTGGGGTACGCGCGAAACCGCGATGGTTATCGCATTCGGCTATGCCGGACTGCCCGAGAGCGACGGCCTCATTGTGTCAGTGCTGCTCGGGATCGCCATGTTCGCCGCCGGCCTCGTGGGTGGCGTCGTTTGGATTCTTGATCGTGGTAAACGCCATCGCGCTCCCATCGATCAGGCCCTATGATATTCCTTGTACCAGGCAATGAACTGCGCGATCCCCTCGGCGATCGGCGTCGACGGCTTGAAACCCACATCGCGCATGAGGTCGTCAACATCGGCGAAGGTGGCCGGAACATCGCCGGGCTGCATCGGCAACAGCTCACGAATGGCCTTTTTTCCGATCGTCTGTTCCAGAATTTTCACAACCGCAAGAACATCGACCGGACTGTTGTTGCCGATATTGTAAATGCGCCATGGTGCCGAACTGCGCGCCGGATCTGGCGCCTCTGCCGACCAATCGGGATCGCCCCGGGCGGGCCGATCGATCAACCGTACCACCGCCTGCACGACGTCATCGATATAGGTGAAATCGCGCCGCATGTTTCCGTTGTTGAACAGCTTGATCGGCTTGCCGGCGCTGATCGCGGCGGTGAATATCCACATCGCCATATCGGGCCGTCCCCACGGACCATAGACCGTGAAAAAGCGCAGGCCGGTCGTCGGCAGATTGAACAAATGCGAATAGGAATGCGCCATCAGTTCGTTCGCCTTTTTCGAGGCGCCGTAAAGACTGAGCGGATGGTCGACGTTATCGGACGTGCGGAACGGCATCCGGGTGTTAGAGCCATAAACTGACGAGGACGATGCATAGACGAGATGGCGGCACCCGGCATGGCGGCAGCCTTCGAGGATGTTGAGGAATCCGTCGAGATTGGCGTCCGCATAGGCATAGGGGTCAATCAGCGAATGCCGAACGCCCGCTTGGGCGGCGAGATGGATGACGAACGGAAAGCGATGCTCGGCGAACAGCGCCGCGGTGGCGGCACGGTCCGCCAGATCCAGCCGCACGAACTTGAAATTCTTGGCGCCGGCGAGCTCCCGCAGCCGCGCTTGCTTGAGCTTCGGGTCGTAGTAAGACGAGAGATTATCAACGCCGATGACATCACGGCCGGCCTCCACCAGACGGCGCGCGACGTGAAAACCGATGAAGCCGGCGGCGCCGGTGACCAGAATGGGATTTACAGTTGCCACGGAACGATGCCTTCTGGCTTTTGCCTACCGCCGAGCCCGGATTTCACGCCGATAACAGCAAGATTGTTGCAAAGCGCTTGTGCAGGTAATGAATATCCGGAATGACGGGTCGGGATCAAATGGGAACCTCGCAACCTGGCACAATCCTGACCCCGCCGCGAGTGCTGGGAAGCGCCTGCCCTTTTGTCTCGCGCATTGAAATAGTTTTATCGCGGCGGCATAGGCTGTCCATCTGATGGCGCAGAAGATTCTCTATCTCGTTTCCGAAGACTGGTATTTCGTATCGCATCGCCTGCCGATGGCGCGGGCGGCGCGAGCCGCGGGCTTTGAGGTCCATGTCGCGACCAGGATCGCCGGCCACGCGGCCGCGATCGAGCGCGAGGGATTCATCCTGCATCCGCTCGGCTGGCGTCGCGGCAGCCTCGATCCATGGCACTTGCTATCGGCGGTGCGCGAGGTCCGTCGTTTATATCGGCGGGTGCGGCCCGATCTTGTCCACCACGTCGCTCTGATGCCGGCCGTTATCGGATCGCTGGCCGCGCTCAGGCTGCCGATCGTCTGCCTCAATGCCATGGCGGGTCTCGGCTATGCCTTCACCACGCGCACGCCCAAAGCCTTGCTGCTCCGCGCAGTGATCGAGCCGATGCTGCACCAGCTGTTCGGCCGCGCGCGCGCCTTCGTCCTGGTGCAGAACCCGGACGACCGCGCCGCGATCCAGTCGCTCGGCGTAAGCGGCGACAAGATCACGCTCATCGCCGGATCTGGCGTCGACATTGATACGCTCACCCCCTTGCCGGAGCCGCCGCCGCCGGTGGTCGCTGGCTTCGTCGGCCGGCTGCTCACCGACAAGGGCGTGCCGACGTTGGTCGAGGCCCATGCGTTGCTTGCGCGCCGCGGCAGGGCGGTCGCGCTCCTGATCGCCGGAGAGCCTGATCCTGCCAACCCCGCCTCGATTCCGCAGGCAACCATCGCCGAATGGAAGCGACGTCCGGGGCTGACCTTGCTCGGCCAAGTCGACGACATCGGCGCATTCTGGGCGCGGGCGCATATCGCGGTGCTGCCGTCGTTGCGCGAGGGCTTGCCGCTGAGCCTGCTGGAAGCCGCCGCCTGCGCCCGGCCGATCGTCGCCACCGACGTTCCGGGCTGCCGCGAGATCGCGCGCAACGACGTCAACGCTTTGCTGGTGCCGCCGAACGACGCCGCCGCGCTGGCCGACGCCATTGACCGGCTCGCCGGCGATGTCGAATTGCGCCGCCGTTTTGGCGCAGCCGGTCGCCGCATCGTGGAAGACGAGTTCTCGCATATGCGCATCGGGCAGCAGGTCGTCGCGCTCTATCGGCGCCTGCTGTCGCAGGGTCCGGGCGCCGGCCAGCTATTGCAGCCACCGGGACCTCCCGGATAAACAGGGACCCAACCAGCGAAGGAAACCCCCGTGGCGCATGCGCGTAAGATTGCCGTCATCGGCCTCGGCTATGTCGGCTTGCCGGTGGCGGTCGGTTTTGCGCGCACAGGCGCAAGCGTCATCGGCTTCGATATCGATGCCGGACGCATCGCCGATATCGCGGCAGGCCATGACCGCACCCGCGAGGTCGCGACCGAAGAGTTGCGTGCGGCGCAGGCCCGCTGGACTGCCGATCCGAACGACCTGCGCGCGGCGGATTTTTTTATCGTCACCGTCCCGACGCCGATCGACGAACATTTTCACCCCGATCTGAGTATGTTGCTGAAAGCGTCCGAATTGGTCGGTCACGCGCTCAAGCAGGGCGACATCGTGGTCTACGAGTCCACGGTCTATCCTGGCGCCACCGAAGAAGACTGCATGCCTATGCTCGAACGCGCCTCCGGGCTCGTCGGCGGACGCGATTTCACCCTTGGCTATTCGCCCGAGCGCATCAATCCCGGCGACCGGCAACATCGCTTCGAGACCATCGCCAAGGTGGTGGCCGGGCAGGATGCGCGCACCCTCGACATTATCGCTGAAGTTTACGGATCGGCTGTGAAGGCGGGCATCTACAAGGCACCTTCGATCAAGGTGGCGGAAGCCGCCAAGGTCATCGAGAACACCCAGCGCGATCTCAATATCGCGTTCATGAACGAATTGTCCGAGCTGTTCCACGTGCTCGGCATCGATACCGCCGACGTGCTCGCCGCGGCGCGCACGAAATGGAATTTCCTTCCCTTCACACCCGGGCTGGTCGGCGGCCACTGCATTGGCGTCGACCCTTACTATCTGACCCACCGCGCGGAGAAAGCCGGTTTCGATCCAAAGATCATTCTCGCCGGCCGGCGCGTCAACGATGCGGTTGGAAAGAAAGTCGCGCGCGAATGCCTGCGCCTTATTAAAGACGGCGGCCGGCGGCCCGAGCGCGTGACCGTTCTCGGTCTCACCTTCAAGGAAGACGTGCCGGATATTCGCAATTCGAAAGTCGTCGACATCGTGCGCGAATTGTCGGCGTCCGGCATCGCCGTGCAAGTGCACGATCCGATGGCCGACCCCGCCCATGCGCGCCGCGAATACGGCATCGAGTTGGTAAAGCTCGAGGCATTGCAGCCCGCCGATGCGGTGGTGCTGGCGGTCGCGCATGATGCCTATAAGGCCGGCTGGCCGCTGATCGTGCCACTGCTGCACGACAGCAAGGGCGTCGTCGTCGACGTCAAGGCACGCCTCGATCGCAGCCGTATTCCGGCCGGCATCGCGCTGTGGCGGCTGTGACATGACGACCATCGGCGAGCTTGCGCTCGTGTTCGTGGCCTCCGCACTGGTCAGCGTGGTCTTGATCTGGCTGTTGCACCCGCTGCTCAAGCGCCATGCGCTCGCGCATCCCAACGTGCGTTCGTCGCACAAAACACCGACGCCGCAGGGCGGCGGAATTGCGGTGATCGCGGCAACGGTCGGCGTCGTCGTCGCATGTGTTCTGTTTGGCGTGCCCGGCCTCGGCGGACAGGCCCTTTGGCTCGTGTTGGCAGCCACGGTTTTCATCGCCCTAGTGGGTGCAATCGATGACATTCGTCCGATCGCAGTGATGCCGCGGCTGATTCTGCAAGTGGCGGGGGTTGCGATTGTCTTAGCCGCGCTGCCAGTCGATCTGCGCGTCGTGCCGTTGCTTCCCTATTGGCTTGAACGCGCGCTCCTGGGTCTCGCCATCCTCTGGTTCGTCAATCTTGTGAATTTCATGGACGGCATCGACTGGATGACGGTCGCCGAGGTGGCGCCGCTCACCTCCGGCCTTGTCCTTTTTGGCCTCATGGCTGCGCTTTCGCGCGACGCCACGATCGTGGCGCTCGCGCTATGCGGCGCAGTGATCGGCTTTGCGCCCTGCAATCGTCCAGTCGCGCGTCTGTTTCTCGGCGATGTGGGCAGCCTGCCGATCGGCCTGTTGCTCGGCTGGCTGCTTGTTGTGCTTGCCGGAACCGGGCATTTCGCGGCCGCGCTGCTGCTGCCGCTCTATTATCTCGCCGATGCGACCATCACGCTGCTGCGCCGGCTGGCGAACGGCGAGCCGATCTTGCAGGCGCATCGAAGTCATTTCTATCAGCGAGCGATGGACGGCGGTTTCAGCATCTATCAGGTCGTTGGCCGCGTTTTTCTGCTGAATATCGCGTTGATCGGGCTCGCCGTTACGACCTTGCTGACAACGTCATATCTTCTGCACGCTGCCGCGCTGATCGCCGGCGGCGTTCTGGTTGCCTTGCTGCTTTACCGTTTTGCGGCCGCCAAGGCCTGATCGGCGGCGGCAATCACCTGCCCCGGCGACAGTTCATCGAGGCATTGGCTGTAGCTGTCGAGCCGCCGCTCGCAGCCTTCAAGCTGACACGGCGTGCACGGCAACGCCTTCTGCACCAGCCAGACATTGCCGTGGCGCTGAATGGTTCCCGTTGCCGCCCAGATCGTATCCAAGCCGCCAACCGGCCACGGGCCCCAAAGCCGCGGGTCGGTCGGCCCATAGAGCGCGACGGTCGGACAGCCGGAAGCGGCGGCAAGATGGGTGACCGACGTGTCGGGGCCGATATAGACGCTCGCCTTCGACAGCAACCCGGCGAGTTGCGGCCATTCAAGCTGGCCATCGACGCGGCGTACCGGCACCGACGCGGCACCCCATAGCTCGTCGAGATAGCGGCGCTCCGCCTCGCCCGGACTGCCGGTCGCGATCACCATGAGGCCGCGCGCCGCCAGCGCCGCCGCCAGTTCGCGCCAGCCCTGTTTGGTCCATTGCTTGTAGCGGAACATCGGCGCGGCATGGATGACCGCATAAGGGCCAGCGGTCATACCGCTCGCATCGGCACTGTGCGGAGCGACCAGGTCCGGCACGCGCGCGATGCCGAGCAGATCGGCGAACCGCAATATCTCTTCCACGCGATGCACGCCCGGCTCGTAGGGCGTACTGCGATGAAAGACGAGGTGCTTCAGACGGCCGCTGAAATTCGGCTCGAACGGGCCGACCCGCACGCGACCGGCGATTGAAGCAAAGAAAGTCGGCCGATCGCCGCATTGGGTCGAGATCGCAAGATCGTACCGTCGCCAAAGCCGCGCGGCGAGCGCCAGGCCCTGCCCCATGGTCGGCCGCGGCGGCATGACGACGACGCCGTTGAGATCGGGATTGCCTTTGAGAATGCCGGCTGTGTCGGCGAACGCCAGCGTTTCGATGGTGGCATCCGGCCAGGCGTGCCGCAGGCTGCGTATCAGCGGCGTGGTCAGCAGCACGTCGCCGAGCCGGCGCAGCGCGACCACCAGGATGCGCGGATGCGACGGAAGATCGATCCGGTTCATGGCGCAGGTCCGGCGCTGCCGGCGGCCGCTTTCGGCGACTGGCGTTTGAGCACCATGCCGCCGGCAACGCCGACGCCGAAGACATAGACCCAGCCCTGCGTGAAATCGAACAGATGCGAGTTGAACAGCGAGCCGACGATGTTCTGCACGACGACCACGAACCCGATCCATTCCACCAGGCCGGGCCCGCGAAACAGCAGCAGATGCGCGATCCACATCGCCCATAGCACGCCGGCGCCGATGAGCCCGAGTTGGATGGCCACGGCGAATGTCTGATTATGCGGATTGGTCGTGGCCGCCGCGGCGGCGCCGCTCTGCCCAATCGCAGACTTTGTAAACAACGCGGGCATCGAGCCGGTACCGTGTCCGATGATCGGCGCCNCGCGGATGAACGCGATTGATTTTTTCGCGAATTCGACGCGCTCGCCTGACGAGTTTCGCGCGTCGCTCGCCTCATAACTCTGAAAATCGGTCCAGATTTGCACAATGCGACCGCGCAAATAAGGTGAAGACATCCAGCCGATGGCGCCAATCAGAATTGTGCCCGCAGACAAAACAACGATGCCTCTGGCACGAAGTTTCTTGGCGGCGAACAGCAAGAGCAACGCGAAAATAATAACCAGCGCTGTGCGCCCTGTGGCCACATAAAATATATTGGCGGCCATGGCGAGCGCCGCCGCCAGCGCGCCGATCATCAACACATGCCGACGACGCTCATAAAACTCCATCGCCAAAAACAACAAACCAAAGATACAGGTGACGAATTCGCCGCTTTGGGTGGCCTCGTTCTTCACTGGCACGCCATAAATATGGTTCGGCCACCATGGGCCGGCGGTGATACTCAGGAACGCCGAGGCCACCAACAGCGCCATACAGGCAGCAAGATAACCGCCAAAGACCCACAAGCCGCGGTCCGAACGGCGGTATTGGATGAACAGCAGCGGAATGACCAGCAGCTTGAAGAACGAGTCGAGTCCCTTCCAGCGCTCGATCAGTGCGACATCGGCCCACAGCATCCCGGCAATGCCGAACAGCAGGAGCAGGACCGGCAGGCCGCCGACCGCGGTCGTGAGTTCGCGGCGAAGCTCGGCCAAGCGGAGCGTGGGGAGCAGCACAGCCAGCCAAACGATGACCAATATGCTGGTGGCCGAGGTCGACCACGGCAGCGATATCGCGACCGCGACGGCAAGCGCGTCCGCCGCCCGCGTCAGCAGCGCCCGGTTGAAAAACCCTGGCCTTGCGGGCGTCGTCATTGGCAAGCCCGCAGTGAAGACAGGCCGCGTTGCGCGCGGACCCGGTCGCTGGCGATGATTTCGGAGAGCTTGCGTTCATTCTCGGGCAGCGACGAACGATCGAATTCGGCATGCCAGAGATGGATGACGCCGGTCGCAAAGGTGCCATCCTTGCGGCGCACGCCGGCATGCAGCAGCCGCACGATGATGTCGGAATCCTCCTTGCCCCAGCCGCTAAAGTCGGCGTCGAACCCGTCGACGCGATCGAGATCGGATCGCCAAATAGCCAGATTGCAAGACCGCGCGCCGCGCCAGGCACGCTGGCGTAAGCGGCGCAGCGGACCGATCGGCAGGCACAGCAGCGCCGACAGACGATTGACGCCCCCGCGCAGCCGCTCGGCGATCCAGCGGGTTATGCTCCAGGCTTCCGGCGACAGCTTCTCGCGCAACACTTTGGCGGTCAGCGCGTCCGACAACAGGATGCGATTGCCGGTGACGAACCATCCCGGCTCGGCCAGGCGGCGATGAACCCCCACAAAATCCGGGCGCACGATGCAGTCGCCGTCGAGGAATATGCAGTAGGCGCCGCGCGCGGCCAGGATCGCACGGTTGCGAATTTCGGCGGCACGAAATCCGCGGTCTTCGTGCCAGACGTGCTCGAGGCGATGGCCGAGCTTGGCCTTCCAGGCCTCGACCAGTTGGCCGGTGGCCGCGGCCGAGCCGTCATCGGCCACCAGCACCTCGAAATCCCGGTCGGTCTGGCGCGCAAGCGAGCGCAACACCGCTCCGAGCGCATCCTCGCGGTTATAGGTGGTGACGATGACGGAAATCAGCTCGGCCACGGACATCCTCGGAAAAAGCCGCGCATCGGCTTGAGGCTTAGCCGAAGTCGTCCGCGCCGACAAATCCCTAGGGCGTGCCCACCCCGCAATGTTAACTTGGACGCCGCTTAAAGCCTCAACCGGCGGCCATCCGACCATGCAGAAGATATCAGCCTATATCCTGACCTATAACGAGGCGGAAAAAATCGCCGCCGCCGTTTCCAGCGTGCTGTGGGCCGACGAGGTGGTGGTGATCGACTCGTTCAGCGTCGACCGCACCGCCGCAATCGCCACCTCGCTCGGCGCGCGCGTAGTGGAAGTGCCGTTCAACGGCTTCGGCGAATTGCGCAACCGCGCCATCGAGGCCTGCAAATACGACTGGATCTTCAGCCTGGACGCCGACGAGCGCTGCACGCAAGCGGTGCGCGACGAAATCCTTGGCGTTCTCGCCGGCCCGGCCCCGCACGACGTCTACCGGGTGCCGCGCCGCAGCTACATGATGGGCCGCTGGATCCGCGGCTCCGGCTGGTATCCGAACTTCCGCCAGCCGCAGCTCTTCCGAAAGGGCAGCATGCGCTACACGCTTGAGCCGGTGCACGAGGGCTACGAAATCCTCAACGGCAAGCCGGCCGGCACGCTGACCAACGAAATCTGGCAATTCCCCTTCCGTAATCTGGAAGAGGTCATCAAGAAGATGAACCGCTATTCCTCGCTCGGCGCGCCCAAGCTCGCGGGCAAGCAAGTCTCGATGGCGGGCGCGCTCGGCCACGGCCTGTGGTCGTTCCTCAAGCACTACATCTTCAAGCTCGGTTTCATCGACGGCTGGGCCGGCTTCGTCATCGCGTTCGGAAATTTCGAAGGCACGTTCTACCGCTACGCCAAGCGCTACGAAGAAGCGCAAGACTGGCAGCCGCCGCCGAGCCAGCCGGTCAAGCGCGAAATTAAATCATGATCCAGGCGATGCGGTAACTCAGCGCTTTTTCGGCAAGCGCGTGCGCTCCACCATGGCGCTGGTCGAGTGGCCGGGCACGATATCGATCAGGATCACTTCGCCGCCCGCCGCCTCGACGATGGCGTGGCCGACCACGTCTTCGCGTTTGTAGTCGCTACCCTTGACCAGCACCGTCGGCTTCACGCGCGCGATCAATTTTTCCGGGGTATCCTCGTCGAACACGACCACGAGATCGACGGCTTCGAGCGCGGCCAGCACCTCGGCGCGCGACTGCACCGGCTGCACTGGGCGGCCCTCGCCTTTCAGCCGGGTGACCGAGGCGTCGCCGTTCAAGCCCACCACCAAGCGGTCGCAGGCCGCGCGCGCGCCGGCCAGCAATTTGACGTGGCCGGGATGCAGCAGATCGAAGCAGCCGTTGGTGAAGCCGACGCGCAAGCCCTGCCGCCGCCATTCGGCGATATGCTCGTCGAGCAGCGCCCAGTCGAACACGATCTTTTCTTCCGGAGCGAGCGTCGCCGCCGGCAGGATGCGCGAGCGCAATTCCGCAACAGAGAGCGTCGCGGTGCCGCGCTTGCCGACCGACGACCGCAGCCGCGGCATTGGCCGCGCGCATGGCGGATTCGAAATCGGCCTGCATGGCGAGCATGGCGGCGAGCACCGCCACCACCGTGTCGCCGGCGCCGGAGACGTCGCGCACGCGCACCGGATAGGCCGGCACGTGGATGGCGGCGCCCTCGCCCACCAGCGTCATGCCGGCTTCGCTGCGCGTCACCAGAACCGCTTTGGCGCCCAGCATGCGGCCAAGCTCGGCCGCGGCCGCCGCGACCTGATCGTCGGTCTGTGCCGGTGAGTGGGTCGCATCGGCGAGCTCCTGCCGGTTCGGCGTGATCAGGGTCGCGCCGCGATAGATGCCGTAGTCGCGGCCTTTCGGATCCACCACCACCGGCTTGCCAGCTTTGTTGGCAGCATCGATGACGGCGCGAATGACGCGCGGGGTGAGCGCGCCCTTGGCGTAATCGGACAGCACTACCGCGCCTGCTTTGGGCATCGCCTTGATGACGTGGCCGATCAGCGCATCTTCGCTTTTGGAATCCACGGGCGAAGCAGGCTCCCAGTCGGCGCGCAGCAGGTGGGCCGAATGATGTTCGGACACAAAGCGCACCTTGCGGGTCGTCCGACGCCCGGCATCGGTCACCAGGTGCGCGTCGATCCGCGGTATTTTCGCCAGCTCTTTTTTTAATTCGCCCCCGGCATCGTCGTCGCCGACGACGCCGACAAAAATGCAGCGCGTGCCGAGCGCGACCAGATTGCGCGCCACATTGCCGGCGCCGCCGATCATCACTTCGGTGCGCTTGACCGCGATCACCGGCGTCGGTGCTTCCGGCGAGATGCGCGTGACCTCGCCATAGACAAATTCATCGAGCATCAGATCGCCGATGCAGAGCACGGTCTGCCCGGTGAGGTCTGCAAGATGTTTGTCGAAGTCGAACATGGCTTTAGCCTTTGCGCATGATCTTATCGGAAAACCGCTTCCCACTTTTCCGGATCATGCGCTAACGATATCGGTCTTCGCGGTCGAGATAGCCGGTGACATATTGGCCAACGGCCGCCTCGCGCGGGGTGAAGCCGGCGTTATAGCCGGCGCGGCGCAGGTTCTCGATGGTGCTTTGCGTGAAATACTGGTACTGGCCGCGGATCGCGTCCGGCATCTCGATATATTCGATATTGGCCGGCCGCCCGAGCGCCTTGAACATGGCGCCGATCATGTCGCGGAAGCTTTCGGCTTTGCCGGTGCCGACATTGAAAATGCCGCTGACCGAGGTGGCGTCGAGTAGCCAGCGCAGCACCGAAATGGCGTCGTCCACATAGATGAAGTCGCGCCGCTGCTCGCCGTCTGCGATGCCGTCGCGATGCGATTTGAACAGCCGTACCGGCTTGCCGGCTTTCGCCNGGTCGAACACCTTGGCCAGCACGCTCGCCATATGGCCTTTGTGGTATTCGTTCGGNCCGTANACGTTGAANAANTTCAAGCCCACCCAGTGTGGCGGNGAGTTTTTCCTTTTTGACGTAGCGATCGACCACNGCGAGATCGAACAGGTGCTTGCTCCAGCCGTAGAGATTCATCGGGCGCAGCTTGCGCAACGCTTCCAGCGACCAGTCGTCGTCGAAACCCTGGCTGCCGTCGCCATAGGTCGCGGCCGAAGAGGCATAGATGAACGGCGTGCGGGTGGCCGTGCACCAGTCGAGCAGGCGCAGCGACAGCCGGAAATTGTTCTCCATCACCAGGTCGCCGTCGGTGGCGGTAGTGTCGGAAATGGCGCCCATGTGAATGACCGCCTCGAGCTTGCGGCTGTCGAGCCAGGCCATCAATTCGGCCGGCGGCACCAGGTCGGCCACTTGGCGCTTGGCCAGATTGCGCCATTTAGCGTCGTCCTGGCTGAGCAGGTCGTTGACCACGATGTCGCTTGCGCCCGCCTCGTTGAGGCTGGCCACCACGTTCGATCCGATGAACCCGGCCCCACCGGTGACCAAAAACATGCCCTACCTCGCCGCCAGGCCATCCTTTGCCCCAGTCCGTGGACGGGCGCAATTGTTAGGGCTTATTCCCCCGCAAATGGCTCAGGAAACGGTAAAAATTGCGGCTGGACAGGTTTAGCCCCCGCAGGCTAACGCCTGTCCGGGCCGACCGAAACGGACGCTAAAGGGGCTGCGGCGCCGAACGAATGAGCCAAGAATTAACCCGACCGCCAAGCCCGATCCTGATCGTCCCCTATGTCTGGATCGGGGACTTCGTCCGCTGCCATTCGGTGGTGAAGCTGCTGCGCGCGCAGGTGCCCGAGCGGCCAGTCGACATTGTCAGCAGCACGCTGTGCGCCCCACTCGCCGATTACATGCCGGGCGTGCGGCGCGCGATCGTCATCGACCTGCCGCGGCGGCGTCTCGGCGTCGCGCTGCAGCGGCAGCTTGCCGACAGATTGCGCGAAGGCCGCTACGCGCAGGCGCTGGTCATGTCGCGCAAGTGGAAGGCCGCGCTGGCGCCGTGGCTTGCAAGCATTCCTCTGCGCACCGGCTTCGCCGGCGAATTCCGCTTCGGGCTGCTCAACGATGTGCGCTTCGGCGAACGAAAACTCCCGCGCATGATCGACCGCATGGGCGCGCTCGCTTTGCCGAAGGACGCGCGTTTGCCGCCGGAATGGCCGCTGCCCGAATTGAAGGTGCCGCCGGACGAGCTGGCGGCTTGGCGCGAGCAGCGCGGGCTGGCAGCCGATGGCCGGCCGATCGTCACGATCTCGCCCGGCGCGGTCGGCGCCGGCAAGGCTTGGCCGGCCGGCCACTACGGCACATTGGCGCGCGCGCTCACCAATGACGGTGCATCGGTCTGGGTCTTGGGCGGACCGAACGAGACGCCGCTGGCGAAGCGGATCGCCGAAACCGCAGGACACCGCGTGCGTGATCTCACCGGCACCGATCTGCGCAACGCTATCCTGGCGCTCGCCGCCGCCGACGCCGCCGTCACCAACGATTCTGGACTGATGCATGTATCGGCGGCGATCGGCACGCCCACAATCGCGATTTTCGGCCCGACCAGCCCGTGGCACTGGAAGCCGCTCAATCCAATCGCCGCCATCCTTGAGCCGCCCGGCGACGAAGCGGCGGCCAAGCGCGCACGCAGCGAGGGCAACGATGCGGTAAGCCA
>JGI20194J14741_1000076_pt1 | contig 14523 bp, 17 predicted proteins | sample NGESurshal092012_5_FD_14741 | JGI IMG/M metagenome (IMG submission 14741) | reverse complement strand
CCCGCCGGTGGCGAGGGACGCTCTTGGTTCGTGCGATCTCTCAACGAGATCCCGGCGGAGCCGGTCCGGCGTCGACATTGAACAACGAGGGCGACGCAGCTCTAGAGGACGTCAGGAACAATTCGCGGTGGTCGTCAATCGCACGAGCGCACCCTCGGCCTGGTCATCGAGGTTGATCAGACCGGTTCCTCGGCCGCGTCTGGGTCCGCGAACTGCGCCGGACCCGGTGACCCGGGGGCTCAACGCGACCTCGACCTTCGAGCTACCGACGACACTGTCGATCCGTGACGCCGTGCCGATCTACTTGACATGGCGTGCGGAGACGTAATAGTCGAAATCGGAGTGAGTCCACCTCCGACTTCGATTATTCCAGTGCCGAGTTCGCCAGCGACCTAAGATGAGAAACTCTTGAAGAAACTCTTTATCTTCGATTTGGATGGGACCCTCGCCGAGAGTAAGTCATCGCTGAGCCCCGAAGTCGCCGGTCTCCTGCACGACCTTCTCGGCATCATGAAGGTCGCCGTCATCTCCGGAGGTAGTTGGGCGCAGTTCGAAACCCAACTGTTGGCCAGCCTTCCCAATGATGATCGCTTCGAGAACCTCTTTCTGCTTCCCACGTGCGGCACGAAGTTCTATCACTACGTTGGCCACTGGTCGAAGGTCTATTCGGAAGACCTTTCCAAGGCGGAACGCCAAGAGATCATCTCGGCACTTCAGCGGGCCCTCGATAAGTCAGGTATCAAGGTGGAGAAGGTCTGGGGCGAGGCCATCGAAGACCGGGGTAGTCAGATCACGCTTTCGGTGCTGGGACAAGAAGCTCCCCTCCGCGCGAAACAGGATTGGGATCCCGACTTCGCGAAGAGAAAAAAGATTACGGCGATCCTCGAACCGCTGCTGCCGAACTTTGCCATCAACATGGGGGGTACGACTTCCATCGACGTGACCAAGCCCGGCATTGACAAGGCATACGGAATCGGCAAGCTGCGAGATCAACTCGGGATTTCCTTGAAAGAGATGCTCTTCGCCGGGGACGCCATCTTCGTCGGCGGCAACGACTACCCGGTCCAAACGGCTGGCGTTGACTCGATACTCGTTCGAGACCCGCGAGAGACCGCACGGGTGATACAGGCGGTCATTGCCTGCCTGGGTGATAGCTCCGCCCAAATCCTCTCACCCGGAAGGGAATCATGAGCCCGTTCCAGATGCATCCGCTCGGTCTGATCATTCGGCCCGATCTCGACAATCCTTACGAAGGTCGAAGGAATCCTCAATCCCGCCGCCGGTCATGACCCGTCACGGCTGGCTGATCGCCTGCCGCGACGCCAGCGACGTCGTGCATCCTCACAGCGAGGAACACCGATTGACCTACAGCGCCGGGGTGATGATGCTCTCGAGAGAGTATCCCCAACGCTCCAGGCATGCTCACCGACCCCTTCTTCTCGGCATGTCGGAAGATGCGATGACTTCCGGATTGCTGAATCTGAAACCAACCGTCAGCGGTCAATTCGCTGATCATCTCTCGCGCCTTCACCACGACGCAACGGTCGAAGGACCATCCGTCCTCGCTCAAGTTCCGGTGCACGTTCATCCACGGCTTCTTGGCAGGAGAAACGCCGCTAGATCTTCATGCGATACAGAACATGCCGCCGATTAGGCCAATCGGGAAGTAACGGGTGATCGAAGTCATCTGATTCGTCATGCACCAACCCCAACTTTTCCATCACTCTTCTCGATCGGGTATTCGCAGTGGTGGTGAAACTCACGACCTCATTGCGGGGAAACACGATGTTCTCTCTCGCCCAGGAAAGGGCCACCACTGCCCCCTCGGTTGCGAAACGATTGCCCCATGACAAAGACGAGAGGCGCCAGCCAATTTCGATGCATGGCGTGAAATGGGCGCTCCATCCCGGTTGCGAGAATCCAACGAAGCCGACGAAACTTCCAGAATCTCGTCTCTCAACGACCCATAGGCCGTACCCTCTTTGCCAACTCTCGATGATCCGATCAACGAAGGAGTTCGACTCTTCGGTCGTAAGAAGGCTTGGAAATTGCTTCATCACCGCCGGATCGGAGTTCATTTCGGCGAAGGGCAATCGATCTTCTTGACGCCACGGACGAAGCCACAGGCGTGGCGTCTGCAGAATTGGAACATCGCTCACCAAATTGAGGTTACCTACCTCACTCCACCATCACTCGAGGGTTAGACGGTAAACATTCGTCTACCGCGTTTTGGTAGAAGTGATTCGCTTATCTTCGCGAATCGAGGAGTTCAACGACCTCCCTGCTTACATCCGCACCGCGTGCGGCTTGTAGCAAGAATTGGGCAAGCTCGACGTCGTTCTCTTGAATGTACTTGGCACCGTCCAAACCATTACGGTCAAGAATCCATCGACCGACCAACACCGCGGTGCGCTTGTTCCCCTCGGTGAAAGCTTGGGACTGCGTCAAACGACTCACGCTCAACGCTGCGGCCACGACCGGATCCGTCTCATCGGCAAGTCGTTCGAGAAGCCTCTCCACTCGGTCAAGTTCATCAGGTTCATCGAACCACTCATCAACTTCACGAATTGAGTGGTTGAATGCAACGACAACCTCGAGTGAGGGGATTCTCAATTTGTGTGAAGGTACTCGAGGAGTTCGCGATACTCGACAAGGCGCTCAGCCAGCCAGACGCGATCCTCTTCACTGAGGGCTTCGAGCGCCTCAGCCCTCTTTGACGAGGTGTGGTTGGTCTGGGTCATGACGACATTGTACCCGTACCCTGCGACAATCACGAGGCGTTTCTAAGACTGAGCCTGTACACATTCGTTTGCCGCGTGTTTGCACAACTGGCTCTGGCTATGAAGCGACCTGAACAACTGCCACTTGGGCAGTCGGAGGTGGGACAGTCTCACCATGTTCGCGCATCAACTCGATATGCATTTCAATCGCCTCAGCGATATTGGCCTTCACTTCCTCCAATGTCTTGCCCGTCGAGACGCAGCCATCGAAATCTGGAACCCACGCTCCGTAGTTGTTCGGGGAGCGCTCAATTACCACGGCGTACTCAATCATCGCCTTCTCCGTTCCAACCCTGCCTGCCTCACAATGCTACTAAGGAGCTCTCGATGCAGGTCGTCGCCCAACGCGCCAGGCACTGTCACGGTGCCGGTCTTGGCAAGGTGATGGAACTGGCGATGGCTTCCCTTCTGTCGAACTTGCCACCACCCATCAGCTTCGAGTTCGCGAATCATCTCTCTCACCTTCACTCAACCCAACGGTCGTGGACCGGCCCGCGTTGATTAGAGACTTGGTCTGCACCCATTCTCCAATCGCGCTCTAGCGACGGTCGAAACGGTTACGTACGGTTTGTAGAAAACCAGACTGCTGCAAAATCTACGAGCCGTGGTTGAGATAGCAGCCGCGCGGTTGCTGCCCCCACCTTTCCAACTTGCTCAATCCCCATTTCACCAGCCGCAACTCCAACTTCGTCGAAGTCGTCGGTGTCATAGTCCAGAGTGTCGAACGTCACCCACTCACGCTCACCATTAACAACCATCGGGGCTCCCTGTTTGATGACCTGGCGATCTTGATGAACCCGAAACTCGGCAAGGTGAAGTGAAGTGTTGCGGTCATGACCAACGCCCAGCAAAAGAATGCGGGCGCCCAGGTCATAGAGCCGAGCCAGAGGTGACAACTCACCAAAGCCGAACGCAAGTTCGTGCTCTGAGGTGATGGTGGTCGCGTTCCGGCCAACGGCGCAGAACGAAACAGCGGGATGCATGCTACGAGATGCCCCGGGCAGGTGGCGAACCACTTCAGGGATCATCCCCATCATCCTTGTGGGCGTAAGTCTGGCGTCGAAGGCGGGCATAGACGCCCGAATAACCGGCCACCAAGCTTCGGGAACTGGTGGGTTCTCCCATCGACTCGGATCCGAGAGGTCGCCTGAGTGAGTTGGGACGACCAGCGTACCCTCGGTGCCGATCACATCGAGCAGAGCCAAGACAACCGCTTGGGCGCCGCCAGCGACATAGCCAATGGCCGACAAAGAGCTGTGGACAAGAACCGTGTCGCCCGCCACCAACCCGAGTGCTCGCAGATCCGAAACAAGGCTGTCTAGTGTGAACGGACCGGGGCGGTGACCTGCAACCTGGTTCATTTGACCAGATTAAACGAAGTTGTCTTCTTGGTGTCTACGGCCATTCGACCGCACTATTCAATTTCTATGAAAAAACGATAGACATTCGTCTACCGGTATTAGCAGATACTCAGTTAAGCGTCACTGAAATTGGCGACGATTTCTGTGTGTCAGAAGGCAACCCGAGAATTTCAACTGCGGTGTGATACTTCCCTTTCGGCAATGCTGGTGCACCCGACTTGGGACAACGCGGGCTGGTAGTTCCTCCGCACTCCTGATAGGTCGTAACGACAGTTATGGAAAATCGATTGATGCCAGGCGTAAGACGGACTGAGGGCCTACAGGCCACAGTCGCAATAGCGGGACTGTAGGAAATCTGTTTATTGGCCAGTCCGACGAAGAGCCATCCGTCATAAGCGCACGCTTGAACCAACACACTCTTTGTCCCTGAATTCGTTAAGACCGCCTCGCCACGAATCGCCCTACCGGCGACAACTTCCGTCCGGCTAAGAGTAACGCGAACCGAGATCGGCGACTTCGCACTCGTGCTCGCGTTCGCAACTCCCATAAACCCGATTACCAAACTCGCAACGAGAATGGTGCTGAGTAGCGTGCGCTTCACCAATTCACCCTAGACGCGTGACGACGATGTCTTACACAATCCCATTGCACTCATCGGCCCAATGATGTTCTAGGAAAGAACGGTAGAAATTCATCTACCGCTCTTCGGTAGATTTCGTCACCAGAATCGACGCGTCTAGTTGGTCGATGTTGGTCACCCCCGTGAGTCCAAGGGTGACCAACATCTCTTCGCGAAAAATCCTCAGCAGATGATCGACTCCATTTTCACCGCGAGCGGCAACCGCGAACGCCCACGGTCGCCCGATCAGACACGCTCGAGCACCTAGCGCGAGCGCCTTTACGACATCGAGACCGCTTCGTATTCCTCCATCCATGAGAACGTCGCACTGATCGCCGATAGCGTCCGCAATCGCAGGTAGCGCCGAAATTGTTGAGGGAACGTCGTCCAGTTGACGCCCACCATGATTCGAGACAATCACCGCGTCGGCCCCGCGCGCCGCAGCTTCTCGGGCATCATCGGGATCGAGTATGCCCTTTAACGCAATCTTTCCGCGCCAGTGTGAGCGCAGCCACGCGAGGTCATCCCACGTGACACTCGGATCGAACTGACTGGCCACCCAACCTTGGAAGTCTCCGGGAACACGAGCATTCGGAAGCGCCCGCTCCAAATTTCCGAACGTGAGTGGCTTGCCTCCTAGCGCCACCTCGCGGACCCACCCTGGGTGACTGGCAATATCAAGTCCTCGACGCAGTCGATGGATTCTGGAGATTCGCCCGCTGACTCCGTTTCGCACGTCGCGGTAGCGGTGACCCACCACGGGAAGGTCAACGGTCAACACGAGGGTGGTGCAACCCACTTCTTGCGCGCGAGCCATCAAATCCTCCGCGTACGCGCGGTCCTTCATGACGTAGAGCTGAAACCAGATCGGCCGTTTCGACGCCGCCGCCACCTCTTCTATTGAGCAGATTGAGAGAGTCGATTCGCAGAAACTGATGCCAGCTCGCTCAGCTGACCTGGCGGCTTGGACTTCAGCCCGTTTGGCGAACATTCCCCCAAAACCCACGGGAGCCAAGATCAAAGGAAGCGACAGTTGCTCACCCATCACGGTGGTGGAGAGACTGCGCTCGGACACATCGCGCAGAACTCGCTGACGGAGACGTAGGCCGTGCAAATCTTCTCGGTTAGCGGCCAGCGTCACCTCGTTGAAAGAACCCCCGTCGATATAGTCGAATAATTGACGCGGCAGTCGCTTTCGCGCGAGTTCCCGATAATCGTCGTAGGACGCCGGTGCGAGGTCAAGCGAGTGATGTCGATCGTTTCCGGACACGTGATTCATTATGCCCTAGTCCAAGTGGGCCCGTCTATCCCTCAATGCGATTCGCAAAGGGTAAACGAATATCAATAGACATTCGTCTACTGCGCTTTAGTGAACGCGAGACGAAAGACCGGGTGATTGGGGGCGATTCGATCTAACTCAGTAATTGGGGACGTCGCGCTAACACCGTCAAAGAAAATACCAACCTCTAATTTCCAGCGCTTGAGGTAGGCCCTGAGCACGTCGGTCTTCTCTGCATTATCTAGCTCTGTCGCGGTGAAGGATTGGACTTTGCGTCCAACTCGTAGTTCACCATTCCCTGCGGCGCGCAAATTGCGTACCCATTGAGTCTCGCCGCGCGGTGCAACTAAGTAGTCATCGCCATTGAAAGAAAGAAGATTCACGGGATTAGAACGCCACTCGCCGCTGAATCGACCACGCAGCCAAAGAGTGCGTGAACCCCACACACTGATTCCCATGCTGGTCAATACCTGCACGAGCCGATTGAAGACGTGTTGAGTGAACCAACCTGGTCTTACGTATCGGTTGATTGACTCTTGGCCCGCCATTTGTCAATCCTGCCACAGCACCCTTGCATGTTCCGGGTTCAGGATTCGATGACGAACCTGTACACGTTCGTCTCTCGACGTTCGAACCCGAGTTTCTGATACAGCGCGTTGGCGGCTTCACGCGATGGTCGACTCGTCAAATCAATTGATCGAACGCCTCGCTCGCGTGCTTCATTTACTGCGGCAAGCGTCAATGACTCACCGATGCCTAATCCTCTGGCGTCTTCGTGCACCACGACGTCTTCGATCCACGCGCGTTGCCCTGATGGAATCGTGAAGACCACGAGGGTCAACGTGCCAACGACGTTGCCGTCGTCTGTTGCGACGAACAGCGTTGCTGCGTCGGAGTTCACCATGCTCTCGACGTCACTCATCGTCAATAGCACCGCCGTCGACGAGAGCTGTGGCAAGAGATTATTCAGTCCGGCGAGGAGAGCTGGCGTCGCCACCACTGCCTTCTCGACAATGACGCTCACGCGTCGCCTCGCCACACCGGGCGACGAAGGTCGTCGTAAAACACGTCACGTTGCTCGCCGTCAATTGCGGCGAATATCGCGTCAGCCCAACGTCCCGCGCCAACGGTGGGACTCGGTATCTGGTCGCGCGAGAACCAGCCGGCGTCCGTGACTTCAAGGGGATGAAGGTTCAACTCGCCGCCGATCGCACGACAGAAAAAGAGCAACGAGTAAAGAGGGATCCGAGAGTCGCCGAGTCGCATACCGTCGAGCACGCCAATGAGTCGTATTGGTTCGACTTCAATGCCCGTCTCTTCGAACACTTCCTTCACGACGACCTCTGGGGCTGAGTAGCCCACGTCGCACCACCCGGTGGGATAGAGCCAGATTCCTGAATCGGCACGCTTAATGAGAAGCAACTTGCCCTGGTCGTTGGCGACCGCGCCGCCGACGGCGACCTTGGGCGTCTGATACCCGGGCACCCCGCGTCCTACTTCGCGCGTCCATTGCGTCACGTAACCGTCCGCGTCCTCGACACCATCCAGGCCCGCGTCCGCGGCGACCTTGATATCACCGGCGATCTTCAACACCTCTTCAAATCGTTCACGTTCGTACTGACTCTCGGTGAAGCCGAGCCCCGTCTTTGCGACACCGGCGAGTGACTCGGCCCAACGTCGCAGTGTCTTTTCCGAAACTGAATCACTCACGTCTCGACGCTACCAACGACGCTCAGGCGAGCGTGGCGTCGAGCACTTCATCCAGCGTGCCCACTAGACCGGTGTAGAACGGACCGAAGTCACCGTAGAGCGTCGAGCCCTCGTCGAAACGCATCGTGTAGACGCACTCCTTTAGATCGTCCACGTGCACACCAAAGAGTGTCACGCCCCACTCCCAGTCATCGAGTCCCGTGGAGCCAGTGACGACCTGCAGGACACGACCTCGAAACGTGCGACCCGAGGTGCCGTGTTGACGCATCAACGCTTCGCGCTCGTCGTAGCTCAAGGCGTACCAGTTGTTCACTTCGCCGCGGCGTTTGGACATGGGATAAAAGCAAAAGGCTTTCATGCCCTCGGGGGGTAGCTTGGGGAAGAGGCGATCGTTGATCATCTTCTCGGGCATGCCCGCCGCGTACTCACTTATCTCAGTGACCGACACGTAACTCTCGGCCACGTTCAGACCAGCCGCTTGCACCTTCGATTGGAACCTCCGCAGATCCCAGAGGTTCTCGCCGAGCACCATGAAACAGGCGTCGGCCTTGGCGCCAAGGATCGCGACCGTGACGATCTGAAGGCCTCCCGACGTCGCCTCGTCGACGGCTTTTCGCAACGCGAGGGCGTCGACGTCGCGTTCGGGGTGACAAAAGAGGTGCAGGACGTTGAGTCCGCGTGATGGTCCTAGTGGCGAAGGTGTCGTCATCACCCCATGCTAGGAGGATTCGCCAGAAATGCATTGTCCGCTAGCACGAACGAACCGCGGGGCGAAAAGCCCCGCGGTTCGCGTCACAGCATGAAAAAACGGCCTAGTAGTCGTCCATACCGCCACCGGCCATGGCCGACGACTTCTCTTCGGGCTTGTCAACGATGACGCACTCCGTCGTCAAGAACAGCGCCGCGATGGACGCCGCGTTCTGCAGTGCGGAACGAGTCACCTTGGCGGCGTCAATGACACCGGCTTTGATGAGGTCCTCGTACTCACCCGTCGCTGCGTTGAGTCCTTCGGTGGGCTTAGCTAAGTTGCGAACCTTGTCCACGATGACGCCACCTTCAAGACCTGCGTTGACGGCGATCTGGTTGAGGGGCGCCTCGACGGCCTTGGCAACCATGCGCGCGCCGGTCTGCTCGTCGCCGCTCAACTTCTCGGCGGCTTCCAAGATACGCGTCTGGCTGCGCAACAGCGCCACGCCACCACCGGGCACGACACCCTCTTCGATGGCGGCCTTCGTCGTCGAAACCGCGTCTTCGATGCGGTGCTTCTTCTCCTTCAGTTCCACTTCGGTCGCGGCGCCGACTTTAATAACGGCGACACCACCGGACAACTTCGCGAGGCGCTCTTGGAGCTTCTCACTGTCGTAGTCCGATTCGGTGTTCTCGATCTCGGCCTTGAGTTGAGCGATGCGACCCTTGATGTCCTCTTCGGAACCAGCGCCTTCAACAATCGTCGTCTCGTCCTTCGTGACGACGACCTTGCGAGCGGTGCCGAGCAGTTCGAGGGTTGCGGTGTCCAACTTCAGACCAATCTCTTCTGAAATTACTGTCGCGCCGGTCAGAATCGCGATGTCCTGCAACATGGCCTTGCGACGCTCACCAAAGCCCGGCGCCTTGACGGCAACGGACTTAAAGGTGCCGCGAATCTTGTTGACAACGAGTGTCGCGAGCGCTTCGCCCTCGACGTCCTCGGCGATGATCAACAGCGGGCGACCCGACTGCATGACCTTTTCGAGCACGGGAAGTACGTCGCGCACCGAAGAGATCTTGTTCGCGACCAACAATACGTACGCGTTCTCGAGTACGGCCTCTTGACGCTCCATGTCGGTAGCGAAGTAAGGAGCGATGTAGCCCTTGTCAAAGCGCATGCCCTCGACGAGGTCCATGTCCATGCCAAATGATTGGCTCTCTTCGACGGTAATGACGCCGTCCTTACCGACCTTGTCGATGGCGTCGGCGATCATCTGGCCGATCTCATCGTCCGCCGCCGAGATTGACGCCACTTGGGCAATCTTCTCTTTGGTGTCGGCGGGCTTGGCGAGGTCGTGCAGTGACGCGACGGCCGCTTCGACCGCGGCCTCGATGCCCTTCTTCAGTGACATGGGGTTCGCGCCAGCGGCTACGTTCTTTAGTCCTTCGCGGACCATCGCCCACGCGAGTACCGTCGCGGTCGTGGTGCCGTCACCGGCCACGTCGTCGGTCTTCTTCGCGACTTCTTTGACCAGCTCAGCGCCGATCCTCTCAAAAGGGTCCTCAAGGTCGATTTCCTTGGCAATGGAGACGCCGTCGTTGGTAATCGTGGGGGCGCCCCACTTCTTGTCCAAGACCACGTTGCGGCCCTTGGGCCCCAAGGTGACGCGAACGGCGTCAGCGAGCTTGTTCATGCCGCGCTCGAGGGCGCGACGCGCCTCTTCGTCGAAAGCGATCAGTTTCGCCACGGTGATTCCTCCTAGTGCAAGCACCTTTTTGGTGCAACGCAATATTAGCAGTCTCTAGCCGAGAGTGCTAACGGAGTTTCAGCCCCCCGCGACGGCTGGCACCAGGGAAACCGTTTGACCCGCCACCAACACAGTGTCAAGTCCATCAAGAAATCGCACGTCTTCGTCAGCCACGAAGACGTTCACGAAGCGGCGCAGCGTGCCGTCATCGTCCAGGACACGGGTGGCGAGGCCCGGGTAGGCGGCGTCTACCGCCAGAATCGCCTCTCGAACGGTGCCGGCGTCAACGGACACTTCACCCACGCCTCCCACGAGAGAACGAAGTTGACTAGGGAGGCGAACGATGACACTCATGACGCTGCTACTAACTGGTGAAATCGAAGAGCCTCTTCGGCGGCAGCGAGCGACGGCGTGATCGTCGAGCTGACCGTCGCGCTGTCGACAATGGCGTCGAGGGTCTTTAGACCGTGGCCCGAGATGATCGCCACGATCGACTTCTCGGGGTCAATCGAGCCGCGTTGGATCATCTGGCGAAGTGAGGCGATCGTGACCCCGCCCGCCGTCTCAGCGAACACGCCTTCAGTCTTGGCGAGCAGTTCAATGCACTCGAGCGTCTCGTCGTCGGGCACCGATCCACAGTCACCGCCGTGCGCACGCAGTTCGTCGAGCACGTAAGGGCCATCGGCTGGATTACCAATAGCGAGCGAACGCGCAATCGTGTTCGGACGCTGGGGCGTAATGACCTTGTCGCCGTGGGCGAACGCACTCGCGATTGGTGAGCAGCCTTTTGCCTGCGCGCCAAACAACACCGGCGTTGCTCCTTCGACGAGACCGAGTTCGATGAACTCCTTGAAGCCTTTGGCGACCTTTGTCAACTGACTGCCCGACGCCACGGGCACCACGACTTGGTCGGGCGTGCGCCAACCGAGTTGTTCGACGATCTCAAAGGCGAGCGTCTTTGACCCTTCGGCGTAGTACGGGCGGAGGTTGATATTCGCGAACGCCCAATCGGGGTGTTCGCCCACGAGCTCCACACAGAGTCGATTGACGTCGTCGTAACTACCTTCGACGCCGAGCACCGTGCCGCCAAAGATCGCCGTCATGGCGATCTTGGACTTCTCTAGGTCGGCCGGGATGATCGTGATACTTGGCCATCCAATAAAGGCCGCGTGCGCCGCGACCGACGTCGCGAGGTTGCCCGTCGACGCACACGCCGCAGTGGAGAATCCAAGACGTCGAGCACTCGAGAGCGCCACGGATACCACGCGGTCTTTGAATGAACCGGTGGGATTACGCGTGTCGTCCTTAAGCCAGAGCTCTCGAACACCCAGCACTTCAGCGAGGCGCGTCGCACGTCGCAGCGGCGTCCATCCCGCGCCAAGGTCAACGGGCGCGGCACCTGGATCAGGCAACAACGCGCCGTATCGCCACATAGACAGTGGACCTGATTGAATCGATTCGCGAGAGATGACGCCTTTGGCGGCCTCGAGGTTGTAGTTCACCTCGAGGGGCCCAAAGCAGTACTCGCAGACGTACAGCGCCTCCGCGGGGTACGCAGTGCCACACTCTCGACATATAAGACCGGTAACGAAACTCATAACTCCCTCTTCATCGTTCGGCCTTTGGCACCTGGTGTGAAGGGAATATCCCGGGACTCACACTGGTTGTCGCGACGTCTGCGGGGCCGTCCCTCAGTCGCTCTGGATGATGGGTTAATTCTTACCGACCACGACCCTTTTGTCAAGACCGGCCCGCGAGAACATAGCCTCGACGTCATGATCAGCTCTGAAGTGCCCTGGACGCTCTCGCGCGACGCCTTCACGCTCGAGCGCGTGGCGGAGCTAAAAGTCAACACCACCGTCGCGGTGATCGTGCCGGCGCGAAACGAAGCCGCCACGATTGGCACCGTGTTGGACTCGGTGCTCATCCACGATCACCTCATCGACGAGCTCATCGTCGTCAATGACCACTCGAGCGACGACACCACGACCGTGGCCGATCATCACGGCGCGCGCGTCATCAATCTCGTGGGAGCGAGCGGCAAAGGCGCGGCGATGACGGCGGGGCTCGCCCAGAGCACGTCGGCCATCGTCGTCTTTCTCGACGCCGACGTGCTCAATACCACCGCGGACTTCGTCGCGCGTCTCCTCCAGCCGCTCTTAGAGAGGCCGTCGGTGCAGCTCGTCAAGGGCTTTTACGAACGCCCCTTGCACAACATGCCCACGGGTGGTGGGCGCGTGAACGAACTCGCGGCACGGCCGATTCTGTCTTTGCTCTTCCCCGGACTGGGTGAGATTCGCCAGCCCCTCGCCGGTGAGACGGCAGCTCGCCGCGGTGCGCTTGAATCGATACTCCTCGAGCCCGGCTACAGCGTGGAGATCGCACTGCTCATCGATATCGCGCAACTCTTTGGCACCCACGCGCTCGCCCAAGTCGATCTCGGCATTCGTCGACACCGCAATCGACCACTAGATGAGTTGCGACCAATGGCCGTCGACGTGCTTCGTGCCGCACTCGAGCGTTACAAGGTGGATCTGCCCTAACGGGGTTCCACCAGATGTCACACTTCACCGCAAGACTACGAAGTAATGAATTTGAGTGAGTGGGCCGACCTCCAAGGGATACACCCCCAGACCGCCTATCGGTGGTTTCGTGAGGGGACTCTGCCTATTCCCGCCCGGAAGATGGGTCGGCTCATTCTGGTTGGGGACCTGGACGCCGTAAGTACTTCGGCTGGTCTGACGGTCATCTACGCTCGCGTGTCTTCGACCGACCAGCGAGACAACCTCGATCGCCAGGTGGCCCGCGTGAGCAGTTGGGCGACGTCGCGCGGTCAGTCCATCGACCGAGTTGTGACCGAAGTCGGTTCCGGCCTCAATAGGAACCGCCGGAAGTTTCGCGCGCTGTTCGGCGACCCCAGCGTGAGCGTCATCATCGTTGAGCACCGCGACCGATTCGCGAGGTTCGGCGCTGAGTACGTGACCGCCTCGCTTGAGGCCCATGGACGTCAGCTCATCGTGGTGGACGATGTAGAGGTCGAGAGCGATCTCGTCCGCGATATGACTGAGATGCTCACGTCGTTTTGCGCACGACTCTACGGACAGCGTGCGGCGGCCCACCGGGCGGCGCGCGCCCTCGAAGCGGCAGAAGAGAGCGCCGACCGTGCCGCGTAGGTACGAACCACCCGAGGGCTGGGTCGTTCAAGCGTTCTCGTTTACGCTCGACCCGACCGACGCACAAGCGGCCTCCATCGTTCGTTTCTTCGGCGCTCGACGCAAAGCCTTTAACTGGGCCCTCGAGCAGATAACGAAGGACGTCGAGCGCTACCGCGAATCGGGTGAGTGTTCACCCGCGCCCTCCTTCTACTCCTTACGCAAGCGCTGGAACGTTGAAAAGCGCACTCTCTGTGTTGACCGCGAGACCGGCGAAGAGTGGTGGCCATCGATCTCCAAGGAAGTCTTCGCCGACGGGGTCAAGGGCGCCGTCGAGGGCTACTGGCGTTGGCAGCAGTCCCGCGTGGGCGCCATTGCCGGTCGCCGAGTCGGCTTCCCGAGGTTCAAGAAGCGAGGAAAGGACCGGGATCGCTGCACTTTCACGACCGGGGCTCTGCGCGTAGAGGCCGACCGACGCCACCTCACCTTGCCGGTGCTGGGTACTGTGCGCACCCACGAAAACACTCGCAAGATTGAACGACTCGTGGCGCTCGAGCGAGCCAAGGTGTTGTCCGTAACGGTCTCACGTCAGGGCGGGCGGATCGTGGCCGCCGTGAGGGTTGCCGTCGCGCGTCCCCAACAGGCTCGGGTCGCGTTACCCGATTCAGTGGTGGGCGTCGATGTCGGAGTCCGACGACTGGCAACTGTGGCGACCACCGACATCGTGACCGATGAGGTCAAGAACCCGAAGGTCTTGGAGCACCGCCTCGCTGAGCTGCGACGTTTACAACGCCAGCGTGCCCGGCGCACGAGTAGCTCATCACGCTACCGCGAGACGTCAACCAAGATCACACGACTCCACTCGGAAGTTGCCCACGTTCGTAGTACCCACATCCACCGCTTTACGACGAAGCTCGCCAAGACCCACGGCACGATCGTCGTCGAAGGACTGGACGTGGCTGGCATGATGCAGCAAAAGGGCCCAAACGGCGCGCGTGCGCGACGACGAGGAATGGCAGATGCCTCGATGGGTGAGATCCGTCGTCAGCTTCGCTACAAGTGCCCCTGGTACGGGTCGCAGTTGATCGAAGCCGACCAGTTCTTTCCTTCGTCCAAGACGTGCCACGGCTGTGGTCACGTCCAAGAGATCGGCTGGGACGAGCACTGGAAGTGTGAGGAGTGCAACA
>JGI20194J14741_1000072_pt1 | contig 14815 bp, 13 predicted proteins | sample NGESurshal092012_5_FD_14741 | JGI IMG/M metagenome (IMG submission 14741) | reverse complement strand
TTTGGAATAGAGCGGCGGGTAGGGCAGGTTGCGCGGCAGCGTCGAGCCGGCGGCATTGATCGCCGACTGCACGTCCTGCGAAGCGGCGTCGATGTCGCGGTTGAGATCGAATTGCAGCGTGACCTGGCTGATGCCGAACGAGCTCGCCGAGGTCAACGTCTGCAAGGCGGGGATCTGGCCGAATGTCCGCTCCAGCGGCGCGGTCACCAGCGAGGCGATGGTATCGGGACTGGCGCCGGGCAGCTGGGTGGTGACCTGGATGGTGGGGAAATCCACCTGCGGCAGCGCGGAAACCGGCAGCCACCAATAGCCGAGCGCACCACCCAGCATCACCGCGATGCCAAGCAGGGAGGTGGCAATCGGCCGGTGAATGAATGGGGAGGAAACGCTCATTGCTGCGGGTTCGGCCTCCCGCCGCCGGGGCGCTGGCCGCTGCGCGGCCGCGCGCCTTGCTGGCCTGCGGCCGGCGCGCCGTCGGCGCTGCCGAACGCAACCTTACTGCCGTCGGTGAGCCGGACGAAGCCGGTGGTGACCACGCGTTCGGGCGGCGTAAGCCCGCTCTTGACCACGGTCTGCGTCTCATCCTGCTTCTGCACGGCGATCGGGCGTATCGCCACGGTGTTGTCGTCTTTGACCACGTAGACGAAGGTACCGTTCGGGCCGCGCTGCACCGCGCCGGTCGGGATCACCACCACGTCTTTCAAGGTGTCGATCAACAGCCGCACATTGACAAACTGCCCCGACCAGAGCGCCAAGCCGATATTGGGAAACTCGGCCTTGAGCTTCACGGTGCCGGTGGTCTGGTCGACCTGGTTGTCAACCACGCGCAAGGTGCCGCGGTCGATCACCGCGTCGCTGTCGGGCCGCTGCGCCTCGATGGTAAGCGGTGCCTTGGCGAAGGCGTCGTTGACCTGGCCGAGATCCTGCTGCGGCAGGCTGAACAGCACCGAGATCGGCTTGAGCTGGGTGATCACCACGATCGCGGAATTGGCGTCGGAGGCATGCACGATATTGCCTTCGTCGACCATGCGGATGCCGGTGCGCCCTGCGATCGGAGCGACGATGGTGGTGTAGCCGAGCGTCGCCTGCATATTCTCGATCGCCGCCTGGTCGGATTGCACCAGCGCGGCAAATTGCGCGACCAGCGCCTTTTGGGTGTCGGCCTGCTGATGGTTGATGGCGTTGCTGGCCGCCAGTTTTTCATAGCGGTCGAGGTCGATCTTGGCATTGGCGAGCTGGGCTGAGTCCTGCGCTTTCTTGGCGATCGCCTGGTCGAGCTGCGCTTGGTAGGTGGTGGGATCGATACGCGCCAGCACGTCGCCTTTCTTGACGTCGTCGCCTTCCTTGAAGCCGACGCTGAGTAGCTTGCCGTCCACCTGCGGACGCACCGTCACGGTGTTGAGCGCCTTGATGGTGCCGACGGCATCGAGATAGACCGGCACGTCGGCCTTGGCCGCGGCGGCGGCCAGCACCGGCACCGGTCCGCCTTCAGCGCCGAAGCGGCTGCGGTTTTGCTGCGGCGGCGATTTGGCGAAGACGTAGACCAGCGCCGCGGCGACTGCGACGACGATCAGCACGACCGCCAGATTGCGGCGGGTGCGGCCTTTGGTCTTTGCCCAGATCTGCTTCGGCAGTTCACCGTGCATCGGTGGTCTCCAGCGGCTTCGGCAGCCAGCCGCCGCCGAGCGCCTGATAAAGGCTCACGATCGCCTGAACGTGTTCCAGACGCGCCTGCACATGCGCGATTTCCGCCACATAGAGCGTCTGCTGGGTTTGCAGCACGACGACGAGGTCGATGGTGCCTTGGTTCAAGCGCTGCTCGGAAATTTCGAAAGCCCGCCGCGAACTCGTCACCACCTCGAGTTGCAGCCGCTCGCGCAGCGCGGTCTGGCGGATGCCGTCAAGCGCGGTTTCGACGTCGGAGAAGGCGGAGATCACCGCTTTGCGATATGTCTGCAACAACTCGTCCTGCTTGCCTTTCTGCAGGTCAAGATTGCCCAGCAGCTTGCCGCCTTCGAAGATCGGCTGCGTCAAACCAGCGGCGACGTTGAAGAACACCGACTCCGGCCGCATCAGTATTTTGAGGACCGAGCTCTGATAGCCGCCTTCGCCGGTGAGGTTGATGCTGGGCAGGAACTGCGCGCGCGCATTGTAGACATTGGCATTGGCGGCGGCGAGATTGGCCTCGGCTTCGCGGATGTCGGGGCGTTGGGTCAAAAGCTCGGACGGCAGGCCCGGCGTCACCCGCGGATAGGCGATGCTGCGCAACGATCCGCCGCGGATGCGCACATGCTCGGGCGAGCGCGCGATCAGCAATGCCAGGGCGTTGCGGTTCTGCGTGAGCATCCGCTCCAAGGGCGGGATCAAGGCACGCTGGGTATTGACCAGGCTCTCCTGCTGCGCGGTATCGAGCGCGGACGCCGTGCCGGCATTGAGCCGCTGCTGGATGAGATTGAGCACGCGCGTGGCGCTGGCCAGGTTTTCGTGCGTGACCTTCAATAGGTCCTGTGCTGCGAGAACCTGGAAATAGGCATTGGCGGCGGCAACCACGGTGGTCAAGCCCACCACCTCGCGGTCGTAGCGGCTGGCGACTGCGGCCTCCTCGGCCGCGCGCATTAACGCGCGGTTCTTGCCCCAGAAGTCGATCTCGTAGCTCGCCGTGAGCGAGGCGGTCAGATTGTTGCTCACGGCAAAGCCTTTGTCGTCGATGAACGGCTTGCCGTTGCCGAGGCCGGTCGTCTTGGATTGCTGCGCTCGTGCGGCATTGCCGTTAAGACCGATGCTCGGCAACAGCGGCGCGCCGGCGACGCGCGCCTGCGCGTCGGCCTGCACGATGCGGGCGACCGCCGCGGCGATATCGAGATTGGCCTGGCGGGCTTCTTCAATGACTTCGGTCAATTCCTTCGAGCGGAAGCCGCGCCACCAGTCGAGCGCCGGCACCGCCGCTTCCGCCAGTGCCGGATTTTTCGGGCCGCCATCATAGGCCTGCGGTATATCGAGCGCGGGATCGGGCTTGTCGCCGCTGAGCAGGCAGCCGCCGAGCGGCAGCATTAGGCAGAGTCCTTGCAGCATGGCCACAAACGGGCGCCCGCGCCGTTTTGTTCCCCACCTCACACTCTGGCTATCGCGACGCATCCCGACGACTTTCAAAAACGGCTCAAAACCAGAATCAGAGGGGGAAATTAGCCTGTTTTATTGTCGGGCGCTCGTGTCTTTACGGCTGGGCGGCCAGTCGGCCAGCGCGCTGCGGCCGGCCGGCGACATCTGCGAGGCCGAGAACGCGAACACGCCCTGGATGACCTGATCGAAGGCCTGGCGTGCCGCCCGGGTCTTCGCCATGGCGGCGCGCATCGCCTCGACGTCGAACGGCTCGTGCCGCAGCGTCTCGTGGATTTGGTCCTGCGCGGAGTGATATTGCCGCTGCGTGTCGTCGATCAACTGGCGGTTGGCGTTGATCTGGCCGCGCAGCTGGTCGGCATCGGCCGGCGGCAGNGTATCGGCGATATGCTCGACGCGCACGAACACGTTGCGGTCCCAGGNCGGNGGGGCCGGCGCGCGGATCGCCATCGCCAGCGCAACGCCGACGAAGAACAAATTGAGCGCCAGCGAGCCGAGCAACAGCCNGCGCGACGAGCCGCGCGTGATCGCGGGAGCGTATTGGGCGATGGTCATGGACGCGCTCCGGTCAGCGGTTCGGGCTCGAACACGATCGAGCCGAGATCGGCGCGGCTGGCGACCGCGAACGGCGAACCGCCCCCGTCGAAGTGCCGGTCAACCCCGGCGATGCCGATGACGAAGCCGAGCGCGGCGCAGCAGGCCAGCGCCGCCACACGCGGCCAGGCCGGCGCGAATTGCCAGTCGAGCAGCACGCCCGGCAGGCGCCACAGCGGCATCTTCTGCCGCGGCAGCGGACCGCTCAGGCGCTTGAGCACGCGCTCCACCGCCGCGTCATCGGCCGGCGGCGCCTGCGTGTGGCGCTTGAGCGTGGCCTCGAGAAAATCCTGCAGCTGCTTTTTGTTCATTTTACTCGTCCTCATCAATCGACGCTGTCGAGCGCGCGGCGCAGGTTCTGCTTGCCGCGCACCAGTAAGGTCTCCACCGCCGACACCGAAGTGTCGAGAATTTCCGCCACCTGCGCATTGCTCATGCCGTCGCCGTAAGTCAGCACGATCGCCGCGCGCTGGCGCGCGGGCAGTTCGGCGATCGCCGCCGCGACCAGCCGCTCGCGCTCGTCGCGTTCCGTTTTTTCGCCGGCGCCGGGCGCCGGATCGACGATCTCGCCGGCCGCTTCCAGCGCGACCCAGGGCGCGCGCCGCTTGCGGTCGAGACAGAGATTGACCACCACGCGCGTGAGCCAAGTGCGAAACAGCGCGAGCGGCTGCCAGCGCGGCGCATGGGTCCAGACCCGTAGCATGGCTTCCTGCGACACGTCTTCGGCATCGGCGGCGTTGCCGAGAATGCGGCGGGCGAGCCCGAGCATGACCGGCAGATGGCGGCTGGCGAGCGCGCGGAACGCCCGCTCGTCACCGCGCGCGATCCGGGCCATGAGCGCTTCGTCGCTGTCATCCATCGCAGTGAGGCGACCGCCATCGGGAATACCCGTCCATTGTAGTCCTTGGCCTGTCCATTAAACGCGCAGCGGCGTGGAAACCTGTGGGCAAGGGAGAGCGGGGAAACCGGGGATAAATTTGCTCGCGCGCCAGCCTAACCTATTGAATTACCGTGGTTTAGCAAGTCGGCGCTTGGCCGCGCGATCGGTCCTTTTCGGGGCGCCGGGCGCGATGTCGAGCGCCAGGGAACCGGCATGCTGGGAAATAGACGAAACCGGCAAATTGCTGTCAACATGAGGAATATCGCCGGAATTCACCGGTCATGAGGGAGGAATACCACCATGGACAAAGCACTCTACGACAAGGGCATGGCGATGCGGCGCAAGGTGCTGGGCGACGAATATGTCGATCGCGCGGTCGCCAACACCGACGATTTCAATCGCCAATTTCAGGAACTGCTCAACACCTATTGCTGGGGTGCGGTGTGGGGCGATGACGCTCTGAAGCCGCGCGACCGCAGCCTGCTCAATCTCGGCATGATCGCCTGCCTCGGCCGCATGCACGAATTTGAGGCGCATTTCCGCGGCGCGCTGCGCAATGGGCTGACGCCGACGGAACTCAGCGCCGTCCTGCGGCAGATCGCGGTCTATTGCGGCTTCCCGGCCGCGGTCGACTGCCAGCGCGTGGCCAAGCAGGTTATGGCCTCGGAAGCCAAGAAAACATGACGAAAATCCCAGGCGTCACGGCAGAATCACGTTATTGAGATAGCCGTATTCTTGTCTTGAATGTGCCTTCATCCCGGGGCAATCAAGGCCTCGGCACGGCTGAGGCTTTGCCGCCTTTAGGGTGGACAATGATCCGACGCTACGGACTTTTCCTGCTGACGCTGCCGGTCGCGGCGGTCTTTTCGGCCGCGCCCGCCGTCGCACAGTATTATTCGTCGGCGCCGCCGCCTGGCTACTATCGGAGCGGTCCGCCGCCGGGCGCTTATTACGAAGACCGGCTGCCGCCGCCTGCCTTCTGGAACGATGACGATGACGACGATCAACCGGCGCGCCGGCCGAATCGCTCGCCGCAGCTGAGTCAGGTCCCGCCAGGCCAAGCCGGCGCCCCCAACCGGATTCTGCCCTATCCGGACGAGGCCGACGCGCCGCCGCCGCCGCCCGGCTTTGCCCCACCTCCCGGGCGTCCGCCGTTCTCCGGGCATCAGCTCGACCAGCAGGCGCCGCCAGTCGCCGCGTCTCCGCCGGCCGCCACCCGCGATCCGGATGAGGTCCGCCCGCCGGGCGCGATCGGTGCAGCGCCTAGCGCGACGCCGCAGCCGGCACCGCCGGGCGCGACCGCCGCGCTGCCGCCGGAGGATCAGCCCGAGCAAGGCAAGCCCAAGGAATTGGCGCCCAATCTCAAGAAGCAAATGGTGACGCTCTCCACCAAGGAGCCGGCCGGCACCATCATCATCGACACGCCGAACACCTACCTCTATCTCGTGCTCGGCGGCGGCAACGCGCTGCGCTACGGCATCGGCGTCGGCCGCGAGGGCTTCACCTGGGCGGGCACCGAGCGCATCTCCAAGATGAAGGATTGGCCGGACTGGTTTCCGCCGTCGGAGATGATCGAGCGCCAGCCTTATCTGCCGCGCATGATGGCGGGCGGACCGGGCAATCCGCTCGGCGCGCGCGCGCTTTATCTCGGGCACACGCTGTACCGCATCCACGGCACCAACCAGCCCTCGACCATCGGTACGTTCGTGTCGTCCGGCTGCATCCGGCTGCTCAACGAAGACATCGAGGACCTGTACAGCCGCGTGCAGGTCGGCACGCGCGTCGTCGTCATGCCCGGCAAGCCACCGGAGACGGCGGCAAATAGCGGCACAGCGCCGAACGCGGAGCCGGCGAACCCGATGGCGCCGCCGCCGCACAACGGCACCGCGGTTTCCGCATCGCCGCTGCCGCCGGCGCGCTAAGCGCGCCCGTTTCCCGCAATGCTTACTTTCGCGAGCCTTGTGACCGCCTCGATCAGCGCGCCGGGGTCGGCGCCGCCTTTGCCGGCGATGTCGTGCGCGCTGCCATGCGCCACCGACGAGAACAGGATCGGCGAGCCGATCGATAAGCCCGCGGTGCGGTTGAAGGCCTGCAGCTTGGCGGCGATGTGGCCCTGGTCGTGCAGCATAACAATATATGCGTCGCAGCCTTTCTTACGGAACATGGTGTCGGCGCCGAACGGACCGGACACCTCGATGCCGGACTTGGCCGCAGCTTGAATCGCCGGCGCGATGATCTCGATTTCCTCAGCTCCAAACATGCCGCCTTCGCCGGCGTGCGGATTGAGCCCGCCGACGAAAATCTTCGGCCGCGCGATGCCGAGCTGTTTGAGCGCGGCGTCGGTGACGCGGATCACGCGCCCGACCCGCTCCGGCGTAATCAAGGCGACCGCTTCGCGCACGCTCACATGCAGGGTAGCGTGAGCGATGCGCACGTCGTCGAAGCAGATCATCAGATAGACGTCGTTGACCGGCGTTCCCGTTTCACGCGCCACGAACGAGGGATAGCCGTCGAAGGCGATGCCGGCAGCCTGGATCGAGCGTTCGGTCTGCGGCGCTGCCACCACCGCCTCGACGTCGCCGGCCAGCGCAGCCTTGATCGCGTGGCGGGCGCTGCTCAGCGAGGCGCGGCCGTAAGCGGCATCGACCTTGCCGAAGTTCACCGGCGTATTAGTGCCGTCGCCGGCATCGAGCAGGTTGATCGCGCCGTCCGACCAGTCGGCATCGCCGGCTTCGCCGACGACGTTCAACTGCGGCGCGAGACCAGCGGCTTTCGCATGCAGTTCCACGGCCGCCGGGTCGCCCACCAGCAAGGGCCGGCACAGGGTGCGCACCCGCGCGTCGAGCGCGGCCTTGAGCGCGATTTCCGGGCCGATCCCGGCCGGGTCTCCGGTCGCAATGGCGATGCGCGGCAAGTTCATGGTCGTCTTTCCCGGCAAGCGCGAGTGCCTATAATGGCCAGCCCGCGTTGCCGCGGAAGCATAACAAAGTTCGAGGAAACGTCGCCATGATGTCGCGTGAACAAAACGACCAGTTGAGCCGCATCGGCCCGGGCGCGCTGATGGGCAAGCTGTTGCGGCGCTACTGGGCGCCGTTCCTGCTGGCAGCGGAAATCCCCGCGCCGGACTGTCCGCCGGTGCGGGTCAAGCTGATGGGCGAGCGCCTGATCGCCTTTCGCGACAGCAAGGGGCGTATCGGCCTGATCGACGAATTCTGCGCCCATCGCGGCGCTTCGCTGTGGTTCGGCGAGAGCGAAGACTGCGGCATCCGCTGCCACTATCACGGCTGGAAATACGACGTGACCGGGCAATGCACCGACCTGCCGTCGGAGCCGGAGGACTCGGGCTTTCGCAAGAACATCAAATTGAAATCCTATCCCTGCATCGAGAAGGCCGGCATCATCTGGGCCTATATGGGTCCGCCGAAATTGCAGCCGCCGCCGCCGGCGCTGGAATGGACCGAGGTGGCGCCCGAGCAGCGCTTCGTCTCCAAGCGGTTGCAGGAATGCAATTACCTGCAGGCGATGGAAGGCGGCATCGACTCCAGCCACGTGTCCTGGCTGCACGGCAGCGAGCTCGAGAAGGATCCGCTGTTCAAGGGCAGCAAGGGCAACGAGTACAACGCCAAGGACCGCATGCCGCTGTTCGAGGTGGAGGAATTTTCCGGCGGCTTACTGATCGGCGCGCGTCGCAATGCCGACGCCGGCAAATATTACTGGCGCATAACGCCCTGGATCATGCCCTGGTACACCATCATTCCGCCGCGCGCGGGACATCCCCTGGGCGCGCACGCCTGGGTGCCGATCGACGACGAGACCTGCTGGGCCTGGAGCATCAACTATCACCCCAAGCGCGCGCTCACCAAAGCGGAAGTCTCGGCGATGCAGGACGGCGAGGGCATTCACGTCAAATACGTGCCCGGCACATTCATTCCGCTCGCCAACAAATCGAACAACTATTTGATGGACCGCGAGGCGCAAGCGGCCGGCCATAGCGCCACCGGCGTCGACGGCATCGCCATGCAGGATGCCTCGATTCAGGAAAGCATGGGCGCGATCCAGGACCGCACCCAGGAGCACCTGTGCGCGACCGACGCCGGCATCATCATGACGCGCAAGCTGATGTTGCGCGCGGCTAAGGCCGCGGCCGAAGGCAAGCCGGTGCCGGCGACCGAGCCGCAGGCGCAGCGCGTGCGCTCGGTGGCGATCGAGCTCGGCCAGGGCGTCTCGTTCAGTGAAGGCGCCAAGCACGGGCTCTACGCCGAGTTGGGCACCGAACCGATGTCTGTTTAACGAAAGGATTTTGAGCATGCCGCACTACACCGCGCTGGTCACGCTGTTGGCTGTTGCTCTGTATTTTTACACCGGCCTCATGGTCGCCAAGGCGCGGGCGAAATACGGCGTGAAGGCGCCGGCAACGACCGGAAATCTCGAATTCGAGCGCGTGTTCCGCGTGCAGATGAACACGCTGGAATGGATGCCGATCTTCCTGCCGCTGCTTTGGTTTTTTGTGCTCTATGTCAACGATTGGGGCGCCGCGCTGCTGGGGCTGGTCTGGATCGTCGGCCGGATCATCTACATCCGCGGCTACGCCGCAGCGGCGGACAAGCGCCACCGAGGCTTCGCGCTGCAAGCCTTTGCCTGCGGCGCGCTTTTTATCGGAACTCTGGCCGGCATTTTCTGGCGCCTGGCGCACGGCGGGTGACACGAACGATCGCCGCGACTTTCACTCCGCCGCGCTGACCGCTAGCTTGCCGATGGCCGCGTGCACGCGCGGCATCACCGGCTCGGCCAAAAGCTGCATTGCGCTTGTCAACGCTAAATACCGGAATTGGGCTAAATACTGGAATTGGCCGCCGCCTGCCAAGTTGTACCCACTCTACCCACAGGCGGCCGGCACGCCGTTTCGGAACCAGCCGGCAAAAGACTAGGTTGGCCGCCAGGCCGCCTTCGATTCGCTCGGGAGTAAAGCCCATGATGCGCTGGTTTCATGCCTTGATGCCGAAGGAGGAGCGCTTCTTCGACCTGTTCGCGCGCCATTCGAACGCCGTGCTGGCCGGCGCCGAGGCGCTACGCGCCATGCTGGAGGGCGGCGCGGCGGTGCCGCGCAATTACCAGATCGTCATGGACCGCGAGCAGGACGCCGACGACGTCACCCGCGAGGTGCTGATCGCGGTGCGCCGCACCTTCATCACCCCGTTCGACCGCGGCAATATCCGCGACCTGATCACCTCGATGGATAACACCATCGATCAGATGCAGAAGACCGCCAAGGGCATCAAGCTGTTCGAGGTGACCGAGTTCACGCCGCAGATGAAGGAGATGGCGGACGCGATCGTGAAATGCGCGCATCTGGTGCAGGAAGCCGTGCCGCTGCTACGCTCGATCAGTTCGGAGGCCGTGCATATCAGCACCTTGACCGAACGGATTTCGCAGCTCGAAGGCCATGCCGACGAGCTGCACGATATCGGGCTCACGACTCTCTATAAGACCCACGTGAACTCAAATCCGATGGCCTTCTTTGTCGGCAACGAAGTCTACGATCATCTGGAAAAAGTCGTGGATCGTTTCGATGACGTGGCCAACATCATGCACGGCATCGTCATCGAGCATGTTTAGCTAACCGCCTCGAGGCCGAACGACGATGGACGCCGCCGCGCTCACTCTGCCATTCCTGTTCGCGCTGATCGCCGTTGCGCTGGCGTTCGACTTTCTCAACGGCATGAACGACGCCGCGAATTCGATCGCGACGATTGTGTCGACGCGCGTGTTGCGTCCGCAATATGCGGTCGCCTGGGCCGCCTTTTTCAATTTCGTGGCTTTTCTGTTCTTCGGCCTGCATGTCGCCGAAACGGTCGGCCGCGGTATTGTCGAGGCGGATGTCGTCAATTCACGCGTGATCTTCGGCGCGCTGGCGGGCGCGATCGTCTGGCAAGTTTTCACCCAGCGGCTGGGAATTCCGTCGTCGAGTTCGCATGCGCTCATCGGCGGCCTGGTCGGGGCCGGTCTGGCCAAGGCGGGTATCCACGCCGTGGTCTGGTCTGGCGTCGGCAAGACCGTTGCCGCCATTTTCTTATCGCCCGGCCTCGGCTTGCTGCTTGCCTTGGTGCTCATGCTGATGGTGTCGTGGATTTTCGTTCGCCTGACGCCGTATGGCGTCGACAATATTTTCCGCCGTGTGCAATTCGTGTCGGCGTCGCTTTATGCGCTCGGCCATGGCGGCAACGATGCGCAGAAGACGATGGGCATCATCGCGGTCCTACTGTATTCGCAGGGAAGCCTTGGCGACAAATTCTACATTCCGTTCTGGGTGGTGATCGCCTGTCAGATCGCGATGGCCGCTGGGACGATGGCCGGCGGCTGGCGCATCGTCAAGACCATGGGCTCGAAGATCACCCGGCTGACGCCGATGCAGGGCGCTTGCGCGGAAACTGCCGGCTCCGTCATGCTGTTTGCGGCAACCAGCCTCGGCATTCCGGTGTCCACCACGCACACGATCACCGGGTCGATCATCGGGGTCGGCGCGGCGAAAAAGATGTCGGCGGTGCGCTGGGCCGTTGCCAAGGAAATCGTGACGGCCTGGATCATCACGATCCCCGCGTCCAGTTTGCTGGCCGCTCTGTTCTACTGGCTGTCCGGTTTATTTGGCTAATCAGGCCGCGACGCGGGCGAGGAAGCCTTCGACCTCGTGGCGCAGCTCGGCGGCGGCGGCTTCCACCGCCTGCGAAGCGCTGAGCACGCTTTCGGCCGACTGGCGGGTCTCGCTGGCGGCGCCGGTGACATTGCCGAGCACGGACACCACCAGCTTGGCGCCGTCGGCGGCGCTGGCGACGTTCTGCGAAATCTCGGCCGTCGCCGCGCTCTGTTCGTGCACGGCGGCCGAGACGGCGCTGGTGCAACTGTCGATTTCCTGCATGCGGCTCGAGATGCGGCCGATCGCATCGACGGCGCTGCCGGTCGACGTCTGCACCGCGCCGATCAGCTTGGAAATATCCTCTGTCGCCTTGGCGGTCTGCACCGCCAGCGATTTGACTTCCGAGGCGACCACGGCGAAGCCCTTGCCAGCCTCGCCGGCGCGCGCGGCCTCGATCGTGGCATTGAGCGCGAGCAGGTTGGTCTGGCCGGCAATGGTGCGGATCAGCTTGACCACGTCGCCGATCTTCTGCGCGGCCTGCGACAGCGCGGTGATCTGCGCATTGGTCCCTTGCGCCTCGCTCACCGCCGCGCGCACGATATCGGTGGTCATTGCGAGCTGGCGGCTTATTTCCCCGATCGAACTGCTCAATTCCTCGGCGGCGACCGCGGCGGTCTCCACATTGCTGCTGGCTTCGTTGGAGGCCGATACCGCGCTTTCCGCGCGCTGCGAGGTCTGGCCGGAACTTGTCAGCAGCGTGCTGGCGGTGGAGCGCATGGCCATCGCGCCGTCGGTCACCGTGAGCAGGTGCTCCTCGACGCGCTGGCGGAAGGCGGCGATCGCCTGCTCGATGATGGAGCGTCGTTCCTGCTGCTCCTGCATCGAGGCGCGTTCTCGTTCGGCATCGCGCCGTTCGGTGATGTCCTCGTGGGTCGCCACCCAGCCGCCGTCCGCCATCGGCCGGTTGATGACGGCGACCACGCGTCCGCTGGCGGATTTGACTTCCGCGGTGGTGGTCTTGCCTTGCGCCATGGCGGCGACCAGCCCTTGCCGGTATTCGTCGGGATCGCGCGAGAAGCTGCCGTTGGCGATGCGGAATTCGAGCAGGCTGGCGAGCGTGCGGCCCGGCTTCACGACCTCGTCGGGCAGTTGGTACAGATCCATGTAGCGGCGATTGCAGACGACCAGCCGCTCGTCGCCGTCGAACATGCACAGGCCCTGTGACATGTTATTGATCGCGACGCGCATGCGAATGTTGTCGATTTGCATGCGCCGGGTGATGAGGATGCCGGCGATCAGCATCGCCAAAACCGTCGTCAGGCCGGCGCAAAGGGCCGAGACCAGAAGTTCGGGCGCCGCGGCGACCCAGGCGCCGAGCGGCACGACAAAATGGAACAGCGCGAAGCTTGCCGGAAAGCAGACGCAGCCGATCAGCGCGACCAAACGCCAATCGCGCGGGATTTCTGGTACGGAAGCTGCGGCCATGGTGGTACCCGGGTCGGCGGTCACGCTATTCCCCTAGCGGTTGTTTTGCAGTTAATTGCATGCTGTTGAGCGGTTAAGCAAAGATTAATGGCTAAGTCCGGAGCATCGTCATGGAGTCGACTGCCGCTCGCCAAGCCAGTCCACCCGCCTGGGCTGGGCGCATCGAAGACGACGCGCTGCTGCGCGGCGCCGGGCGCTTCGGCGACGACGGCAAGCCCGCGGGTGCCTTGGCCGCCTATTTCGTGCGCTCGCCGCACGCCTTCGCCACTATCGAGCACATCGACGTTGCGGCCGCCAAGCGCGCGCCGGGCGTGGCGGCGGTGCTGACCGCCGCCGATCTGGCCGAGGCGCATTATCATTCGATCTCGCATCCGCATCCGATCCCCGGCCGCGGCGGCAAGGCGGCGGTCGCGCCGCATCGGCCGTCGCTGGCTGCAAGCCGCGTGCTGCATGTGGGAGAGCCGGTGGCGATGGTGATCGCGGTGAGCGCGCAGGCGGCGCAGGACGCCGGCGAAAAAGTCGCGGTCGATTACCAGCCGCTCGACGCCGTGACCGATGTCCGCGCGGCGGCAGCAATCGGCGCGCCGCAGCTTTGGCCGGAAGCGCCCGGCAATATCGGCTTCGATTGGAGCGCGCCGGCCGATCCCGACGGCAAGAAGCAAGCGGCGCTGGAGCGCGCCTTCCAGGACGCCGCCCATGTGGTGCGCGTCGAGCTGATCAATCAGCGCCTGGTGGCCGCCTCGCTCGAGCCGCGCACCGCCACCGCGAGCTACGACGCCGGCCAGAAGCAGTTCACCCTGCGCTGCGGCACGCAAGGAGTTGCCGCCGTGCGCGGCCAGGTCGCCGGCGCCATGAACATCAAGCCGGAGGAGCTGCGCGTCCTCACCGACGATCTCGGCGGCGCTTTCGGCATGAAGGGCTGGTGCTATCCGGAATACGTGCCCATGCTGCAAGCCGCGCGCGCGCTGGGAAAGCCGATCCATTGGGTCTCGACCCGTTCGGAAGCTTTCGTTTCCGACAACCAGGGCCGCGACTCGTTCTGGAGCGCGCAGCTGGCGCTCAGCAAGCGCGGCCGCTTCCTCGGCCTGCGCGTCGATTGTCTCGGCAATGTCGGCGCCTATATCACCGGTGTCGCGCATTTCGTCTTCACCACGCACATCTCCGGCTGCCTGCCGACGGTCTACGACATCCCGCACGCGCAGGTGAACACGCGCTGCGTGCTCAGCAATACGCTACCGACCGGACCCTATCGCGGCGCCGGCCGTCCGGAGGCGAGCTACCTGATGGAGCGGCTGATCGATGCCGCCGCCGACCAGACCGGCATCGATGCCGCCGAATTGCGCCGGCGCAACCTGATTTCGCCCGACAAAATTCCCTACACCACTGCCTTCGGTAACACCTATGACAGCGGCGACTTTCCGGCGATCTTCGAGCGCGCGCTTGTGGTCGGCGATTATGCTGGCTTTGCCGCGCGCAGGAAGGCGGCAAAAAAAACCGGCAAGCTGCGCGGCATCGGCATCGGCTGCTATCTGGAGATCGCCGGCGCGTTTCCGGAAGAAGCCACACGCATCACGTTTCCCGGTGGCAATGCCGTCACTGTCAGCATCGGCGCCGGCGCCAGCGGGCAGGGACATCAAACGGTGTTCGGCCGCGTGGCGGCGCGCCGGCTCGGCATCGCGCCCGCGGCGGTGACGGTAACTTCCGGCAATTCCGCGCGCGACGTTCCTGGATTCGGCGCCGTCGCCTCGCGCTCGGCCATGTATGTCGGTGGCGCGATTGCCGTCACCGCCGACAAGGTGATCGAGAAAGGCAAGCGCGTGGCGGCCATGCTGCTGCAGGCGGCGGATGGCGATGTGTATTATCGCGACGGAAAATTCAGCGTACGCGGCACGGCGCGCGAAGTGTCGCTGTTCGAGGTGTCCGAGCGCGCCGTCGAACTGGCGCGCACGGGCGTGATCCCGGAGAACCTCGACACCCAAGCGACTATAAAAACGCCGCCGTCGTTCCCGAACGGCTGTCATGTCGCCGAGGTCGAGATCGATCCCTTAACCGGTGCGGTTTCGATCGTGTCCTATGCGGCGGTCGGCGATTGCGGCAATGTGCTGGAC
>JGI20194J14741_1000070_pt1 | contig 14889 bp, 15 predicted proteins | sample NGESurshal092012_5_FD_14741 | JGI IMG/M metagenome (IMG submission 14741) | reverse complement strand
CGACATCGTCGAGGGTCAGAAGGGTCCGGCTGCCGAGAACGTGACGAAGGCTTCTTAAGCCACGTCCGCTTCACTGGCACAATCTGGCGGGGCGTCTCAGTCGAGGCGCCCCGTTTGGGTTTTTGGGGGACGACCACGTCTTGGGACGGGCGCGATTTCGACGGCGGTTTCCAGCCGTTCGAGCAACTCTGCCCGAAATGACGATATGTCGAGTGCGAGATTCAATCCTCGTGACCCGGCAAATCGACCTTGGTTCTTCGCGAGACCCTCGGCCACTGCGATCGCCCTTGACGTGGGCAGCCCGAGTTCTTGGATCAGCAAAACTGCTAACGCCAACACAACCAAGCCCTCAACTGTGAGCCGACGAGATACTCCCTGGCGCTCCTGCGCGACTCCAGAAACGCGCTGGTGCGATAAAACGTTGTCGAGCCACTTGATGGGAGTTCCTATGGTAAGTGCCGCTGTGGCAATAGTATACGCACGAGCCATAAATTATCCTAATATTTGAGGATAATTAAATCTATACCTTTCTTGCTTTTCGGTCCGATGCGGTCCTCTCGTTATATTGGTGCCAACTCACAGCCCCTACGATGATGAACTTCCTTGGGTGGATAAGATGAAGCGACTTCTTCAAGTCATAGCTATTTCGGTTCTTGCTTCAGTTGTACTCTCAAATGAAGCAGCCGGTCAGAAGACGTATGCCCTCGGAATTGGCGGAGGCGCGGCCATACCCGTTGGGAAGTTGGGCGACACTCAGGTTACTGGATTCAATGGGATAGTCGCCCTCGCGGTCGGCGTAGCCGAGCTATCGATTGGGCTTCGATTTGACGGGATCTATAACAACTTCTCGCGCAAGAACGTCGTTTCGACGCAAGCCGGACCGACCAATACTTACGGTTTTCGAATCGCCGGTCTACTGGGCAATGTGATCTACGCCTTNCCGGGAACGAGCGCAAAGAGCTACATCATCGCAGGCGGAGGGCTGTACAACACCAGGCTCGATTCAGCGGGATCCAAGTCGGAAAACCATTTCGGACTGAATGCAGGACTCGGAGTGACATTCGGATTGGGACCCATCGCGAGCTTCCTGGAGTCGAGATACCACTTCATATCACGCGAGCCGGCGAAAGGTGGTGTAATTCACTTTGTCCCAATCACGCTCGGACTGATGTTCTAGGTTTGAAAAAAGGCGCACAATTATGCGCCTTTTTTGTCGGAGCTGTCTTTCTCTAGATCGTGCGAAGCACCAGTTCGTTACCTCGTGCTGCTTCGGCTACAGGCCACAGCGCCTCATGCGCGAAGCGAAGCTGCGCGCTGAGAGCGGTTGGACCTGTACCGCCGGGAACGTCACGACGCGCCACCGAGCGCGCCGGCTCGAGCCAGTCGAGAACGTCGTCGCCGAACAGTGAATGCGCAGCCCTGAACGACGCGTTGGGCAGAGCGTCAAGCTCGCAGTCCTCGCGCTCACTTTCGCGAATCAGTGACCCGACTGCAGAATGGGCTTCGCGAAAGGTGGCTCCCTTCTCTACCAGATAGTCGGCGAGATCAGTCGCCATCATGCTGCTCGAGAGCGCGGCGCGCATTCGCCTGGCGTTGAACCGAATCTCCTGGAGCGCCCCGGCCACAGCCGGGAGCACGAGCAGAATCGTGTCAACCGCGTCGAACAACACGCGCTTGTCGTCCTGCAGATCCTTGTTATAGCCGCTGGGCAAGCCCTTGAGAGTCGCCAGAAGCGTCGTCAGATCACCGATGGCGCGCGCACCTGATCCACGCGCAAGCTCCAACGCATCGGGATTGCGTTTCTGCGGCATCATGCTCGAGCCCGTTGTGAACGCATCGCCGAACTGAACGAATCCGAACTCGCTCGAGCCGTAAATGATCAGATCTTCGGCGAGTCGCGAGAGATGCGTGGCCGTCATTGCCACCGCGAACAACAACTCGGCCACGAAATCTCTGTCCCCAACGGCGTCAATGCTGTTCTGCGACACAGAGCTGAAACCGAGGCTGCCCTGGAGGAGCACTCGTGAGATCGGGAACGCACACCCCGCGATCGCACCCGAGCCGAGCGGCAGCACCGCCGCGGCCCGTGATGCCGAAGCAATCCGCGCCCGATCCCGCTCGAGCGGCCAGAAGTGCGACAACATCCAGTGTGCAGCGGATACGGGTTGAGCGCGCTGCAGATGCGTGTATGCCGGCATCAGCACGTCGCCCAACGTCGCGGCGTGATCGAACATGACCCGCTGCAGATTGCGGACGGTGATATCGAGCTTCGTACACGCGTCCATCGACCAGAGGCGCGTCGCCGTAGCTACCTGATCATTCCGGCTGCGGCCGGTGTGAAGCTTCGAGGCTACGTCCCCCACTTCATCGTGAAGCATCCGGTCGATCAGCGTGTGCACATCCTCATCGGATGAGAGCGGCTGCGCTCCGGCCGCGAGCTTCTGGCCGACCATAGCGAGCCCGCGCTCGATTTTCTTGCTTTCCTCGAGCGTCAGGACTCCAGCTCCCCAAAGAGCCACGGCCCAAGCCTGAGATAGATTGATATCGAACGGCCAGAGGCGATAATCGGTGCCGATGGAGCGGTTGAGTGCCTCCAGAGCAGCCGCGGTGGGAGTCGAGAAGCGTCCTCCCCATAGCTTGTGAGATGCGTGGTCCGACATGGCGGTCTCCTTGCCGGTCAAGCTATGGCCAGAGCCGCGGGCTCCTTAGCCTTCGTTTCGCTCTTGCGCTGTGCAGCCGCAGCCAGCTCCTGATCCCGGATGGCGCGAACGCGCGCAGAGAGTCCGTAGAGGCGTATGAATCCGGCAGCGTCGCTCTGCTCGTAAACGTCGTCTTCGCCGAACGTGACGAAACGCTCGTCGTAAAGAGCGTACTCGCTCTCGCGCCCGACCACCGATGCAGATCCCTTGAAGAGCTTGAGTGTCACGAACCCGGTGACGCGCTCCTGTGTCACGTTCACGAAAGCGTCATATGCCTCGCGCTCGGTTGTCCACCAGCGGCCTTCGTACACGAGATCCGCGTAGCGTGGAGCGATGTTATCCTTGGCGGCAAGAGTGCGGCGATCGAGCACCAGCTGCTCCAACTCGCTGTGAGCGGAATAGAGCAGGGTACCGCCTGGGGTTTCGTAGACGCCACGCGACTTCATCCCGACCAGACGATCCTCGACGAGATCGATTCGGCCGACGCCATGCCGTCCACCAATCGTATTGAGGGCGACGACGAGGTCCACCGCGTCGAGCTCGGCCCCATTTACCGACACCGGAGTTCCATTGAGGAACCCGATCGTGACTTCCTCGGCCTCGTCGGGAGCGTTTTCCGGAGCGGTCGTTAGCATGAACAGGTCAGCCGGTGGGGCGGTGGCTGGCTGCTCGAGGACGCCACCTTCGTGAGAGATATGCCAGATATTCCGGTCACGGGAATAGATCTTTTCCCTCGTCGCCGCGACGGGAATCCGGTGGGACTCGGCGTAGGCAATCGCGTCCTCGCGGCTCCGAATATCCCACTCGCGCCAGGGCGCGATAATCGGGAGATCCGGCGCAAAGGCGGCGTACGTCAGCTCGAAGCGAACCTGGTCGTTCCCTTTGCCGGTGCAGCCGTGAGCCAGCGCGTCGGCCCCAACCTGGCGCGCAATCTCGACTTGCCGGCGCGCGATGAGAGGGCGCCCCATTGAGGTGCCGAGGAGGTACTTCCGACCGTAGATAGCGCCAGCGCGGAGGGTGGGCCACACGAACTTTTCCACGAATTCCTGGCGCAGATCTTCGACGTAGCACTCGTCGGCACCCGATGCGATCGCTTTCGCCCGCACGCCCTCCAGCTCGTTTCCCTGGCCAATGTCCGCGGCGATGCAGATGACGCGAGCGCCGTACCGTTCCTTGAGCCAGGGGACGATGATGGATGTGTCGAGCCCACCGGAGTAGGCAAGGGCAATCGTACGGATCACAGGCGCCTCAATAAGTATTCAGTATGACTGAATATTTAATCGGTCCGGCCAGGCCCGTCAATGCTTTATCCGGGTTCTCCGGCGAGAGCCTTGAGGCGCCGGAGGACGCGGTCCCGGGCGGCGACGGAGCGACAGATGATCAGAATCGTGTCGTCACCTCCGACGGTGCCAAGGACATCGGACCATCCCTCGCCGTCGAGAGCAGCGGCGATGGGCTGAGCGCCTCCAGGGACCGTGCGCAAAACCAGCATCTCGCTAACACCATCGATGCGGAGGAAAAGCTGCGGCAGTAGGGTATCGAGCGCGGCTCTGCTTTCCTCTATGCTGCCGTCTGTAATTGCGTATCTGGCGCCTTCCGGAGTCGGGACCCGGGCGAGCCGCAACTCCCGGAGGTCGCGGGAGAGCGTCGCCTGTGTTACGTCCCACCCCCGTTGGAGCAGCATCTTCCGGAGATCCTCCTGGCTGCTCACGACTCGAGCGCCTACGATCTCGAGGATTGTGTCGTGTCGTTCGCGTTTGTTGGCCACGGAGGTGAGTTTAGCACCGCGGAAAGCATTGCGCGAGCGGACGACCAGGATCATTGACGTGCAGGGAGTGTAATGTTATGCATTCCTTATGCATAAAGTTCCGGTGGGAGTCCTCGGCGCGAGCGGATATGCGGGTCGGGAGCTGTGCGGGCTGATCGCACGGCACCCCAGGCTCGAGCTCACCTTCGCCTCTGCCAACGAGCAGCGGGGGCAGCGCGCCCGCATTGGAGTGACGGAGGTGACTTATGTCGCGACCGAGGACGCCCCCTTGAACAAGGCGGAGGTTGTCTTCACCGCGCTTCCGCATGGGGCATCTGCCAAGTGGGTCGGAAACGCACGCGCGACCGGAGCACGGGTGGTGGATCTCTCATCCGATTTCAGACCGGGGGCAGGCGCTGGAATCAATCAAACTGAAGCGCCGTATGGTCTTACCGAGCTGATGCGCGCGAAGATTCCGGGGGCGGAGATCGTGGCGAACCCCGGTTGCTACCCAACTGCCATTTTGCTCGCGATCGCGCCACTGCTCAAGGAAGGCTGGGTAGTGCCGGGTGCTACCATAAATGTATCGGCTGCCAGTGGCGTTACCGGCGCCGGCTATTCCGCTCGTCCCGATCTGCTGTTCGCCGAGGTCGCGGAGAACTTCCGCGCCTACGCCGTGGGGAATGAGCACCGGCACATCGCCGAGATGCAGGCGGTTGCGAAAGAGCTGGGTGGCAGGGACAATGACATACTGTTCACGCCCCACCTGCTTCCGGTCGCTCGCGGAATTCTTGCGACGATCACCGTGCCGGTGAACGAGTACGCAGAAGATCCGTCGGCGCTCTGGCGCGATTGTTATCGCGGGGAACCCTTCATCGAGATCGCAGACCAGCCGCCGTCGCTCCGCGACGTCGTGCGCCGGAACGTCGTGCGCGTGAGCATTGCCAAGGCAGCCAACGTGCGCCAACCCACGCTCATCATCATTTCGGCGATCGACAACCTGGTAAAAGGTGCCGCGGGACAGGCGCTGCAAAACGCGAACGTTCTCCTGGGCCTGAGTGAGCAGGCGGGGTTGCCGGCATAATGCGGGTCGTGAAAATCGGAGGACGGGCACAGGCCGATTCACACCTGGCAACTATCCTTCGCGAGGCGTGGAATGCCGGCCCAGGAGAGCTTTGCGTGGTGCACGGGGGCGGTGACGAGATGTCCGCAATGCAGAGCGCTCTGGGAAGGGAACCAGCATTCGTCGGCGGACGGCGTGTCACATCAGAGGGAGATCTCGAGCTTCTGCGCATGGTGCTGTCGGGCGTCGTGAACAAGCGACTCGTGAATGCGATGGTTGCTGCCGGTCTGCCCGCGGTGGGCATATCTGGAGAAGATGGGGCTCTGATCGGCGCGGAACTGATCGACGCGGCGTCTCTCGGATTTGCGGGTCAACCCGTCACTGTAAAGGCCGATCTGCTTCGCACTCTACTGAACGCGGGTTACTTGCCCGTGATCTCGCCGATTGGGTACAACGCGACCAGCCCGAATGGCGGTCCGCTCAACGTAAATGGCGACGATGCCGCCGCCGCTATTGCCGCCGCGCTCGAGGCGGACGAGCTGCTACTGATCGCCGATGTCGAAGGCGTTCGCGATGGTGAGGGCGAAGTCATTTCGAGCCTGAGCACCGAAACCGCCCGTGAGCTGGCTGCGAACGGCATTGCAGTCGGCGGGATGGCGGCCAAGCTCGAATCGGCTGAAGCCGCACTCAATGCTGGAGTTGCCCGTGTGAGGATCTGCGATCTGGCCGGTCTCAGCGATGGCGAACGCGGCACTTTCATCACTCAATCTCAGAGCGTTGCCCTATGACCGCCGTCACTCTCCCACTCGAAGAGGAAGTCGTGACCATTCCTTCTTCGGAGCCATCTGCCCTACTTCCGACCTACAAGCGCGCACCGATGCAGCTTGTGAGGGGAGAAGGCGTAGAGCTCATCGACTCCGGTGGCAAGCGATATCTCGATTTTGCCAGCGGGATAGCAGTGAATGCGCTTGGTTACGGAGATGCGGGGGTTGCGCAGGTGATCAGCGAGGCGCTGAGCACAGGCCTGATCCATACATCGAACCTCTATCAAACGGCGGCCGGTGAGCAGCTAGCCGCCAAGCTAGTCGAGCGCTCATTCGCAGCGCAGGTGTTTTTCTGCAACTCAGGGGCGGAGGCGAACGAGGGCGCGTTCAAGTTCGCGAGGCGGTGGGCCAGGAAGACCGGCACCGATGCGAAGGTCGAGATCATCGCTCTGCGTGGAAGCTTTCACGGCAGGCTCTTCGCGTCTCTCGCCGCGACCGATCGCCCGTCGTATCGCGCGCCATTCCGCCCACTCGCCGGCGGGGTTTCCATCTGCGAGCGCGACCTTCGTGATCTCGATACCGTCCTCGATGGAGAAACTGTCGCCGCGGTAATTGTCGAGCCGATCCAGGGTGAGGGCGGAGTGCGCGTACTCGATTCCGAATTTCTTCGCCGCATTCGGGCAATGACCACCGAGCGCGGGATAGCTCTGATATTCGACGAGATTCAATGCGGGCTTGGACGCACCGGACACTTTTTCGCGTACGAGAACGTCGGAGTCGTTCCTGACATGCTGACGCTTGCCAAGCCTTTGGCGGGCGGGTTGCCGATGGGCGCGGTTCTCGTGTCAGAGGAAATCGGAGCGACAATCCAGCCGGGAGATCACGGAACCACCTTCGGTGGCGGACCTCTCGTAGCTGCGGTTGCTGGGTACGTCGTCGACCGGCTCTCGGATCCATCTTTGCTGAGAGCCGTTCGTGAAAACGGCGCATGGCTCGGGAAGCAGCTCGATACGGTCGCTCGGCGCTCCGGAAAGGTGCGGGCGATTCGTGGAACCGGTTACATCTGGGGTCTCGATGTGGTCGAATCAGCGAACGAGATCGTGAAGCGCGGGTGGGACGAAGGTCTGCTCGCGCTTACAGCCGGAGAACACACACTCCGCATCCTTCCGCCGCTCGTGATGGATCGGGACGATCTGATGCGTGGCGTGCAGATCCTCGAGAGAATCATCGGCCAATAGCGGAAGCCGGAGTCGCCAATCGCGGCGTCTCCGGTTAAGATTGCGGGGACATTTTCCGCAGAGATGCATGGCATCGACGAGATTCTCGTCTGGCCGGCTCGTCGCCTTGTTCGTAGCACTAGGGTGCGCGCCCATGCCGGCCAATAACGGTCCGTCACCATCGTTGTCGAGCACGTCCGACACGGTCGAGGCGCGGCGCGTGTTCGAAGAGAACATAGACGCGATACACAAACATGACCGCGCGCGGTATCTCGCCACCTATCTTCACACGAGCGCGCTGGGACGCAACGGGCCAGCGGGGTTGGAGCTCGGGTACGAGGGCTGGAGTGCGCGCCGCGATTCGACCTGGCCCGACACTCTCGTCGCCCGGAATCTACGCGTGCTGCCAATTGTCCCCGGAGTCGTGTACGGGACTTACTGTTACACGGTGACGCAGAAGGACACGACCTCGAGCGGCGTCTCCGAGCGGATTTTCGTGAAGACGCCCGAAGGCTGGCGAATAGCCGTCACGACGGCGTTTGGACTTCCCGCGGGCGCGCCCGCGCAGTGCAAGTAAGCAAACACAGACTCCCAAAGGCACTAATGACTCGGCGCCTAATAAGCATTCTGCTGCCAATCGTACTGGCTATCCAGGTCGCAACACCCGCGCGCTCTCAGGCCCCTGGCACCTCCAGATCCAAGCTTGTGCTGTTCATCACGATTGACGCGATGCGGCCGGACTATCTGTCGCGGTTCGAGCCGCAACTCACCGGCGGATTGGGCAAACTCTACAGAGGCGGCGCCGTTTTCACGAACGCATTTCAGGATCACGCGATCACGGAGACGGCACCTGGCCATTCAGAGACGATGTCAGGTCGTTTTCCGGTTCACACCGGTATCTCCGCAAATACTGCTGGCGTGAACGACACCACAGTCACGCTCATCGATGCACCCGGTCCCGGAGCATCGCCATTTCGCTTTCGTGGCACCACGCTCAGCGACTGGCTCATCGCGAACGATCCGCGCACTCGTGTGCTCTCGGTATCGAGAAAGGACCGCGCCGCGATTCTTCCGATCGGAAGGTCGAAACAGCCCGTCTTCTGGTACTCCCCGAACGGAAGATTCACGACGAGCACGTACTACGGTGCTGTTCTTCCCGACTGGGTGAAGGCATTCAATGCGCGCATGCTTCCCGCGAGTTTTGCCGGGCGTGCGTGGCAGCTGCTGCTACCGGACAGCGCGTATTCCGAACCGGACAGCGTTCCAACGGAGTCCGGTGGAACTGGGTTCCTGTTTCCGCATGTCGAGCCCACTTCGCCGGATACGGCTGCCCGCGTGCTCGCCGAGTTTCCATGGATGGACGAGCTGACGCTCGATTTCGCGCTCGCTGGCGTCAATGCGCTGAAGCTCGGCACGGGTCCACAGACCGATGTGCTGGCGATCTCGTTATCCACGACCGACGCAGTCGGTCACCGCTATGGGCCCGATTCCCGAGAGCTGCACGATCAGATACTTCGTCTCGATCGATCGCTGGGCGCGTTCCTGGATTCACTCTTCCGCATTCGAAATCAGAACGAAGTCGTCATCGCTCTCACGGCGGATCACGGTCTTACGCCGTTTCCGGAAGTTCACGCGCACGATCCAAACACCGGAGCGATCCGCGTCAACGTGCGGCCGGTTCTGCAACGACTCAGCAACTCGCTTTCTGAAGGCGGGGTGCCGGGCTACGGACTCAACTACATCTTTGGCGTCTACAACGGCACTGGTTTTTCGTTCGACGGTGGTGTGCTGGAGCTGGACCGGCTGGCTCTGGCGAAAGCAAAGATCAATCAGGATTCCCTCCTGCGCGCGCTCCGCGCCGACTTTCTTCGTGTGCCGGGGGTTGCGCGCGCCGACAGGATTTCCGAGCTGGCGCGGGCCGACACGGTGAAGGACAGAGTCGCGCGCAGATGGCTGCATATGTTTGCCGACGAGGGCAAGGTGGCTCTGGTGGTGACGCTGGCGCCTTACAACTACTGGTTGGGGAGCTACCAGGCGCAGCACGGAAGCCCCAACGACTCGGACGCGCACGTCCCGATCATTTTCTACGGGAATGACATCAGGCCTGGACGCTTTGCGGAATTTGCGAGGGTGGTAGACATGGCCCCTACTCTGGCGGCGATCGTGCGTGTAACACCGCAGGAAAAACTGGACGGTCATATACTTCAGAATGCGATCCGGTAGGATCTCCCTTTATTCCGTCTGGAAGGCTTTCGACGAGGCCGAGTTCGGGGCGAAGAACATTCTGAATCTTCGGGAGTCGCTGCCGACCGCCGCGGATGCGCGCCATCGTACCGAAGCATGGTTGCGCGAGCGACAGGTCAGCCGGACGAGCGAAGTTCTGCTGATAACCGGACGCGGCAACCAGAGTCCCGGCGGAGTCTCCGCCGTGCGCGCGGCGATCGTCGCGCTTTTGCCGGCACTACGAAGACGTGGTGTCGTAACTGAATGGCGGGAGCATACACCGGGGTCCTTCGTCGTAAAGCTGGGATCGATCTCGTCTCTTCTCGACGCCCCGAGGCGCAAGCGGGACCGTGCATTAGTGGCAGCGCCCGCCGATCCGCGACCGTTGGCGGAGCTGGATAGCTCGACTCTGTCACTCCTTCGCCGCCTAGCGGTTCGCTCTCTGGAGTCGCTCGGAGTGCGGCACCCCGACAAATTCGTGGAAGCAGAGATGTTGTCCAAGTTCAATTCACTTGCGGGCGGCGTCGCTCCGGGAGTAGAGGGCGAAGCAAGACTTCGTGAAGCCATCTCCTCCGCGCTCGAACAGCTGGACGAATAGCACCGCTCCTTCAACGGCACTGAGCCCAAAACACAGGAATCTGCAGGGAATGAACAGACAACTCGCGCTCTCGATAACGCTCGTGCTCGCTCTTCCGCTCCGCGCGCAGACGACTCCCGGATACTCGCCCCAATCGGCAGCGGCCGAACACGCCGCGGAAGCCGATGTCATCAGCCGCCCATCGCCGTCGAGCGCGTCCGCGCACTCGAAATTTCTTTCATTCCAGCCTCATATGGCCGGAACATCGGCGCAGGCGCGAACCCGCGATTACGTGGTGAGTCAGATGAAATCCTGGGGTCTAGAGACGGAAGTGCGCTCATACAGCGTATGGATGCCGCATCCGCTGAGCACGCGAGTATGGCGAATCGCGCCTGATCTGATCGAGCTGAATCTACAGGAAGGTGCAATTCCCGAGGACACGACATCGGTTGCATTTCCGCAGGTGATGCCCTTCAACGGGTATGGGGCAGCCGGAGATGTGCGGGGTGAAGTAGTGTACGTGAACTATGGGCTGATCGAGGACTACGCGCAGCTCGACTCGATGGGCGTCTCGGTCAAGGGAAAGATTGCGATCGCCCGGTATGGCCGGTCGTATCGCGGCATCAAGGCTCGGGAGGCCGAGAAGCATGGAGCGGTCGGGCTGATGATCTACAGCGATCCCGCCGACGATGGCTATGTGCGCGGAGATGTATATCCCATCGGTCCGATGAGGCCGTCACAGGGAATTCAGCGCGGAAGCGTCATGAACCCGGATGGCGATCCGAGCACGCCTGGATATCCCAGTACGACCAACGCGAAGCGGATCCCTCTGTCGCAGATGGACGTACCTCACATTCCGGTGCTGCCCATCTCTTACGGAAACGCCACCGAGCTTCTCCGCGGGCTGATGGGAAAATCCATCCCGCAACCTTGGCAGGGAGGCCTACCTTTCCGATACCACGTCGGACCCGGCCCTGTGCAAGCGCGGATGGCGGTGACGACAGATGCCATGACGAATCCTTACAAGGAAATCTGGGACACATTCGGGGTCGTCCGCGGAAGCGAATTCCCGGATGAAATAGTGATGATCGGCGGGCACCGCGATGCGTGGGGACCGGGGGCGGCGGACAACGTGAGTGGCATTGTGAGTGTGCTGGAAGCGGCGCGCGCGATCGCGGAGCAGGTGAAGGCGGGGAAGCGACCAAAGCGCACAATAGTGTTCGCGACGTGGGACGCGGAAGAGTGGGGATTGCTCGGATCGACGGAGTATGTGGAAGACGATTCGCTGCGATTGAGCAAGAGCGCCGTCGCCTATCTCAACCAGGACGACGTGGCGCAGGGCCCGAACTTCAGCGGCGGGGGATCGCCATCACTTCGCGCGCTGCTGCGGGATGTCGCGAAGGAGGTTCCTGATCCGAGCCGCCAGGGCAGTGTGTACGATGTATGGAGGAAGCGCGCCAATCTTGCGGCGGATTCACTCGAGCCACAAATGGGCGATCCGGGTGGTGGCTCCGACTTCGCCGGATTCTACAATCATCTAGGCATTCCGATCGCCGATTGGGGTTTTGGTGGACCAACGGGCGTCTATCACTCGGCGTACGATTCGTATCATTGGATGTCGAAGTTCGGCGACCCGAACTTCGAGGTCCATGCGACCACCGCGCGTATCGGAGCTGCGACGCTACTGCGCATTGCAAACTCCGAGATCCTGCCGTACGACTATGTGGAATTCGCGCGGACGATGCGACGGTTCGGATCGCAGGTTGACCAGGTAATTGCCGACAAGCGCTGGAAAGTCTCCGCCGCCGGGCTGACCACGGCAATCGGGAGAATGGAGGATGCGGCGGTGGCATTCAATGCCGGGCGGGACCGAGCACTTACGGCTCAGCTGGCACCGGGAACCGCGAAGCAGGTCAATGCGAGTCTGCTCGAAGTTGAACGCAAGCTTACAAGACCACAGGGCCTTGTGACTCGACCCTGGTTCAGAAACCTCATTTACGCTGCCGACGAGAACAACGGCTATTCCACAATGGTCCTGCCGTCGGTGAATGAAGCGATCCGGCTTGGTGACCAAACTGCTGTCGGGCAAGAGCTGACAGATCTTGCCCAACGTTTTGATGCAGCGACGCGTGCGTTGCAGATGGCGACGGAATTGCTACGGAAAACCTGAAATGCGAAGTCATCACTCGTCTTGTCCGGGCCCGGACATTGCGTTAGACGACTGCTCGACGAGAAACGAATGAAAGACAGCCAGATGAGAAACGGGCAAGCAGGAGTGCGACGCTCACATCTCACTCCCGAAGAAGTAACGCCCATCGGCGCGTACGGCGCGAAGGCAAACTGGCCTCCCGGATTTCAACTCTATCAGCGCGGCGTTCCGGCAGACGGCGTATTCATCGTTCTCGAGGGCCACGTCATTCTGCGCAACAAGATAAAGGTTGGACGTGGATTCGTTCCTGTCATCGCCACCGCGGGACAGACATTTGGAAGCGAGGGACTGTCTCCCAACAGTCACTACGTCACGGACGCAAACGCATCTGAAGAAACGAAGACCATGTTTCTAAGCGCAGCGCAGTTCCGCGCCTTCGTGAGGGAGCGTCCCGCTCAGACGATTCCCCTATTGTCTCAGATAATGTCGGAGCGAGCCTATCTGCTCGAGAAACTTCACGAGCTAGCGGCCCTGAACGTTGATCAGCGTCTGATATCCACGCTGACGCATCTCAGCACCGACCGCAGTTTCACGACATCCGACGGCCGCCTCAAGCTGGAGAACACCCATCATCGACTGCTCTGCGAGATGGTCGGTGCCACGAGAGAATCGATCGCTCTGGCGCTGAGCCGCCTGGTCTCGGCTGGAATCGCGGAGAGAAAAGGCATGACTTTCCTGATCGAGCCCGGTTCACTGACGTCCTCATTCGGCGAGAACTGGAACGGAGATTCCGCGGTTCCCATTGCGAGAGAGATGTCCCCATAATGAGGATGAATGGTCGATCGGCGAGACGCTGACGCAGCCGTTGTACGAAAAGGGGCTGAAATGATTGACATGCAGGAGGAGGGCTCACACGGAGTCCTCCTCCTGCATGGTTTTGGAGACACTCCGCAGACGCTCTCCCTGCTTGCCCGGAGGTTACACAAGGCGGGGTACGGCGTACTCGTCCCGCTTCTGCCCGGGCACGGACGCACCATGGACGCCTTCACTCGATCCCGTGCCGACGAATGGATCGATGCGGCCAGAAGCTCCCTCCTCGAGATGCGTGCCCGGAACAATGCGGTCAGCGTCGTCGGACTCTCGATGGGCGGAGCGCTCGCTGTTCTGCTCGCCGCGGAGGTCGGGGATATTTCAGCTCTGATTCTGATCGCGCCTTATCTGGGCATGCCGCGGCTGCTCCGCCTCGCGGCGGCAACGCACTGGCTTTGGGGAGGACTGGCTGGAGAACTAGACGGGAGGAATCCCCGCTCGATTCATGATCCAATCGAGCGCGAAAAAAACCTTGCTTACGGCGCCGTAACTGGGCGCGCTCTCTTCGAGCTCTCGAAGGTGATGACTCGCGCGAGGAAATCTCTTCCCGGAGTGACCGCTCCGACTCTGATTGTGCAGTCGCGGGAAGACCCGCGCGTCTCCCCTGATGTCGCGACATTTGCCCTCGAGGAACTCGGGGCGAAAGAAAAAAAACTCGTCTGGACCGAAGGCGCGGGACACATCATCACCGTCGACTACGGCCGCGAGCGCGTATTCAGCGAAGTTGAGAAGTGGCTGCGGGCACACGACAGCCGTGGCGCGACAGCCGCCGCCGGTTAGCAGAGCGGCTGTCGAACAACGCTGGAGCTAGAAGCGGTCCTGGACGAACTCAGTAACGGTGTCGACGGCGCGCTCGCCCAAGTCTGCAGCCTGGTGAACGACCCCGCTGGCAACGCGCTTCACGCGAGCCGCGGGAGACTGCGATCTACGACGAGAGCGGCTACGGCCGCTGCTCTTGCGCGCTCCTCCCTTTCGTCCGGAAGCGCGACGGCTCGACTTCCGCTTCGAGGCTTTACGCCCGCTGCTTTTGCGCTTGGCCGAGGATTTCCGCCCACCGCGGCGCGGTGACTTGCGCGCACTTCCGGAGCTTCGTTTGGTGGCGCGCTTCTTTGCACCTCCACGCTTACGTCCGGAGGATCCGGACCGCGACCTCTTTCTGGCGCTCTTTGAACGACTGGACTTCTTGGCTGCAGCCATGGGAATGCTCCGTGTAGGAGGGTTCGTAGAACGGATAGCAAGATTCGCGCACAACAAAGCTGCCACATTCCCAATCACGTGCAAGCATGAATCTCGACCGCGCGCAGTGATTATCGGATTGTGCGCGTCTCGCCATGTCGCATGATCCAGAGGTCGTTGGTGTCGAGACCGGATGCCAGCCATTGCTCGCGCATCTTCGCCGGCGGCTCGTCCATCGGCTCGTCGGTGAGCTTGAACGTTCCCCAATGCGCGGCGGCCATTGCAATACGTCTGCCGCTCTGTGCCGCCGACAATTGGGCAACCGCCTTCATGCAGTCTTCAGGATTCATATGGACCGAGCCCATGAACCATCGAGGCTCGTAGGCTCCGATCGGCAGGATCGC
>JGI20194J14741_1000068_pt1 | contig 15266 bp, 14 predicted proteins | sample NGESurshal092012_5_FD_14741 | JGI IMG/M metagenome (IMG submission 14741) | reverse complement strand
TAGTTGGCGTAGCCGGCAACCTTGTCGCCGAATTGCAGGATGGTGATGCGGCTGCCCTTGCGGATGGCCGAGTCCCACCAGTCCGGTCCGCGCCGGTTGATCAGCTTGCCGAGCTCGTTGCCCGGGATGATGCCCTGATAGGCCGTCCGCCATGCCTCGTCATGGGTCGCGGCGACGTCCACCGCATCGGAGGTCTTCGCACGGCGAATCTCTATGAGGGTCGTACTCATTACGGAATAGAAGCAACGAACCCTGCGGCCTTCAAGCCCCATGATTAATGATACGTTACCGGTGTGGATTACTGGCCACAGGGCGGCAAGAAACACGCTGTGGCTGCTGGTAAATCGCGCTGGTGACGCGAGGCAATGCGCGAACCGTGGTCACGCCCGGCGCTCGCGCTGCGCATGGGGCGGCGGCGCCGCGGCAGGTGATTCGATTTCACAGATTCGAATCGTCCCAATATAGGACACCATCGACGCCCGCGACCGGCCTGGGCGGCCGGACCTCACACCGCCTCGGCGGCGGCCGCGCGCTGGCGGTCTTCCCGTTTGCGGTCGGTCTCGTCGAGCAGCTTCTTGCGCAGGCGGATCGACGACGGCGTCACTTCGACCAGCTCGTCGTCCTGGATATAGGCAAGTGCCTTTTCCAGCGTCATGCGAATCGGCGGGGTGAGGCGGACCGCCTCGTCCTTCGAGGTGGTGCGGATATTGGTGAGTTGCTTGCCCTTGAGCACGTTGATCACGAGGTCGTTGTCGCGGGTATGCTCGCCGACGATCATGCCCCGGTAAACCTTCCAGCCTGGCTCGATCATCATCGGGCCACGGTCTTCCAGATTCCACAGTGCATAGGCGACCGCCTCGCCCTGGTCGTTGGAGATCAGCACACCGTTGCGGCGGCCCTGGATCGGACCCCTGTGCGGCGCGTAGGCGTGGAACAGCCGGTTCATGATGGCGGTGCCGCGCGTGTCGGTGAGCAGTTCGCCCTGGTAACCGATCAGGCCGCGCGTCGGCGCGTGGAACACCAGCCGCAGCCGGTGGCCGCCGGAGGGCTTCATCTCCAGCATCTCGGCTTTGCGCTCCGACATCTTCTGCACGACGATGCCGGAATGAACTTCGTCGACGTCGATGACGACCTCCTCGATCGGCTCCAGCATCTCGCCGGTCTTGGGGTCCTCGCGCATCAGCACCTTCGGCCGCGACACCGATAGCTCGAAGCCCTCGCGCCGCATCTGCTCGATCAAAATGCCGAGCTGCAATTCGCCGCGGCCGGCGACTTCCATCGCGTCCTTGTCGTCGGATTCACGCACGCGCAGCGCCACATTGCCTTCAGCCTCACGCAACAGGCGGTCACGGATCATGCGGCCGGTGACCTTGCTGCCTTCGGTGCCGGCGAGCGGTGAATCGTTGACGCGGAACGTCATCGCCAGCGTCGGCGGATCGATCGGCTGCGCCGGGATCGGCGTTTCCACCGACGGATCGCAGATCGTCATCGCGACGGTCGCCTCTGGCAGTCCGGCGATGGCGACGATGTCGCCCGCTTCCGCCTCGTCCACCGGCACGCGCTCGATCCCGCGGAACGCCAGCAACTTGGTGATGCGGCCGCTCTCGATCAGCTTGCCGTCGTGGTCGAGCACCTTTACCGGCTGGTTCGGTTTCACCGATCCAGACGTAATACGGCCGGTGACGAGGCGGCCGAGATAGGGGTTGGCTTCGAGAATGGTGCCGAGCAGGCGGAACGGGCCGGCTTCCACCACCGGCGGCTTGACGTGGCTGAGGATGAGATCAAACAGCGGCTGCATGCCGTCGTCGTGCGATCCTTCAAGGCTGGTCGCCATCCAGCCCTGCTTGGCCGAGCCGTAGAGAATGGGGAAATCGAGCTGCTCTTCGCTGGCGTCGAGCGCCGCGAACAAGTCGAACACCTCGTTGATGACTTCGACCGGCCTGGCATCGGAGCGGTCCACCTTATTGATGACGACGATGGGCTTGAGTCCCATCTTCAACGCCTTCGACACCACGAACTTGGTCTGCGGCAGCGGACCTTCGGCGGCGTCGACCAGCACCAGCGCGCCGTCGACCATGTTGAGGATGCGTTCGACCTCGCCGCCGAAATCGGCATGGCCGGGCGTGTCGACGATATTGATGCGGGTGTCTTTCCACAGCACCGAGGCCGCCTTGGCCAGGATAGTAATACCGCGCTCGCGCTCGAGGTCGTTGGAATCCATGGCGCGCTCGACCACGCGCTGGTTCTCGCGGTAGGCGCCCGATTGCTGCAGCAGCCGGTCGACCAGGGTGGTCTTGCCGTGGTCGACGTGGGCGATGATGGCGACGTTGCGAAGATTCATGCGAGTTCCAAAAACCAAAGCGCGGGCCCATGGGGACCCGCGACGCGACGCTATTGCAGCGCAATATAGTCACGAAACGGCCGGAAGCAACTGCCGGCTGGCAATTGGCCGGAATGGGTTAAATCCCGCCGGCCGGAGGTAAAACGGCGGACTGATCAATAGGCGCTGAGCAGATCGACCTTGGTGTTGGCCTGAATCAGCCGTTTGGCGACCAGCGCCGCGAGATTGTGCACAATTCGCTGGCCGCTGCGCGCATGTCGTTCGCAGTAGGTTTCGAACTGCTCGATGCCCAGTTCGAGACAGGTCACCGGGGTGTCGGCCCATACATCGGCGGACCGCATATCCTCAATCAACGCCATTTCGCCAAACGCCATGCCGTGCGACAGACTCGCAAGCCGCACCCCGCTGTGCAGCTTGACGCTGACCATGCCGCTCAGCAGGAAGAAGATTGATGACGCCGGATCGCCGGCCGCAATGATGCGTTCGCCGATGTGAAAGGTGCGGGGCTTGGCGAGCGAGGTCAGATCGGCGAATTCCTCCGGCGTCAATCCGGCGAGCAGGGCCTGCTTGGTGAGCGGCGACGAATCCTTGGGATGCGAGAAGCCGCCATAACGGTAAATCACTTGATCTTCCGCCCATTCGATTGCCTCGTCGAGCAGATCGAAACGGCGCACCTCGGCGACGGTTTTCGTCGCGGCGCTGATCGTGTCCCAGACCAGCGAGCTTTTCTCGATGCCGGAGAAGATCACCGTGACCCTGACCGTCGCCAGATCGCGCACCATGTCGGCGATGAGGCGCGCCGCGCCTTGCATCACCGCCGGCACCCGTCGCAGATCGATGATGAACAAGGCCGGACGTGCTCGCTCGGCGAGCCGGCGTGTCACGTAATCCATGTTGGCGAATGTCAGCGCGCCGACAAGCTCAATGACGCGAATGTCCTGGTGATGGTCGTCGAGGATCACCTGCTCGTGCGGCTGCCGGCTGCGGCGCGATGAAATTCCCTTGATGTCATAATCGGCAATCACGGCCGCGCGCACATCATGCGAACGGTTGAGCACGTGCAGTTCGAAATGCGACGACAGGACCTCGCAGACTTTGATCCCGCGCACGCTGTTGCCGTGGCTGTCGAGCAACGGCGAGAACGTGCCCAGCCCGAATTGCCCCGGAATCGCGGCGATGATGCCGCCGCCGACGCCGCTCTTGGCAGGGATGCCGACGCGGTAGACCCATTCGCCGGCGTAGTCGTACATGCCCGACGAGGTCATGACCGACAGCGTGCGCGCGACCGCATAAGGCGAGACGACCTGCTTCTTGCTGATCGGATTGATACCGCGATTGGCGAGCGTCGCCGCCATGACCGCGAGATCACGCGCCGTCACCAGGATGGAGCACTGCTTGAAATAGACGTCGAGCACCTCGGTGACGTCGCCCTCGATGACGGAATAGTTATGCAGCAGAAAGGCGATGGCGCGGTTGCGGTCGCCGGTCGCCCGCTCGGACTCGAAGACGGCCTCGTCGACGCCGAGCTCGCGGCCGGCGAAGCGGCTCAGCGCGTCGCGCACGCGCTCGAAAGCGCCGGACCCCTCGACGCTGTGGATCAGGCCCGAGCAGGCGATCGCCCCGGCGTTGACCATCGCATTGAATGGCCGGTTGTCCGCGGTCAGGCGGATGGAGTTGAACGCCTCGCCGCTTGGCTCGACTCCGATCTTGGCTTCGACCCGCTCCGGGCCGACAAGGTCCAGCGCCAGCGCGAAGACGAAGGCCTTCGAGATGGACTGGATGGTGAATTCGACCGCGCTGTCGCCGGCCTCGTAGACGTGGCCGTCGATGGTCGCGAGGCCGATGCCGAAATGCGCCGGATTGGCCTTGCTCAATTCCGGGATGTAATTGGCCGCCGCGCCGCTGTTTTCGGCCGCGTAGGTGGTCAGGCAGTGGTTCAGGAAGTGCCCCAGCGCCGGCAGCGGGGCCGCGCGGGCGATCGCCTCGCGCGAGCTCTGTAAGCTGTCGTTCATTGACGGTTCCCTCGACGCGATTTTGCGACCCCCCGGCCGCAAAAGAATACCTTGCGATCATTTGGATCGCCAAGATTGCATTGCTGAACATGCAGGAATCGGGCCGAAACCACCGTCGGCCGCGAGGCGGCTGNTCTGGCAGGCCGTTATTACGCCCCCGCCGGCCGGCCCCAGGGCCCGGCCTGGCTGCCTCTGGGCATGGCGTCCTGCAGCATCATCATCTCGGCGATGGTCTCGCCGGTGACCAGACCGACCAGCTTGCCAGTCGCATCGGTGATGCCGACCGCCGGCGCTTGCTTCTGCTGCAGCAGCTTGAACGCCTGCTCCAGCGTCGTGCGGTGGCCGACCGTCGGCATCGTCGTAATCATGGCGTCGGCGACGCGGGCGTCGGGGCCGCGCTGCTTGATGGCGCGGATCAGATCGCCGCGGCCGAGCACGCCGACCGGCTTGCCGGCGGCATCGACCACCGGGAATTCGCCCTGGCCGGTTTGCAGCAAGGTCTGCACCGCCGCATCCAGATGCTCCTCAGGCTTCAGCGTCTCGAAATGCGTCACCATGGCGTGGCTCACCGGCACGCCGCGCGAGACGGCGCGCAGCGCCACCATGTGCGCTTCCGAACTGGCGGCGAGATAGACGAAGATGGCGATGAAGATCAGGATCGGATTGACCATCAAGCCGATAAAGCCGAGCGCGTAGGCGACGAACTGGCCGATGGCGGCGGCGACTTCGGTCGCCCGCACATAGCCCATGCGGCTTGCCAGCAGCGCGCGCAGGACGCGGCCGCCATCCATCGGAAACGCCGGGATCATGTTGAACAAAGCGAGGAACAGGTTCACCGCCGCCAGCCGGTCGATCAGAGAAAATTGCGTGTTGTCGAGACCGGCCGCGGCGTTTGTTTGCAACGTGGCGCCGCCGACCGCCACCAGCAGGATGGTGATGACCACGTTCACCAGCGGGCCGGCGATAGCGATGAGGAATTCTTGGCCCGGCTCCTCAGGGATGCGCTCGAGCTGGGCGACGCCGCCAATCGGCAGCAGCGTCACATAGGGCGTCGGCACGCCGAAGGCGCGCGCGGTGAAGATGTGGCCGAACTCGTGCAGCAGCACGCACAGGAACAGCAGCACCATGAACACGAGGCTGTCCCAGGCGGTGGCGGCGCCGCCCTGGCTGTAGCTGGCGGCGAAGATCCAGGCGAGAAACAGCAGGAAGGTAAGGTGGACGCGCACGACCGTGCCCGCTACCTTGCCGATATTCAATGACCAGGACATGAAAGCCTCGTAGGATCGGGGTCGTCTTGTAAAATGTAATATCGGGGCGGACTCATTGCGAGGGCCGCGACTTTGAATGGATGAGGGAGCACCATGGCGCAGAAACTTAGCTCCGATGCCCGCAAGGCCGCGCTGGCCAAGCTCGCCGGCTGGTCGGACGTGGCTGGCCGGGACGCCATCGCCAAAAAATTTGTGTTCAAGGATTTCAACCAGGCCTTCGGCTTTATGACGCGGGCGGCGCTGGTGGCGGAGAAAATGGATCACCATCCGGAATGGTTTAACGTCTACAAAACCGTGGAGGTGACGCTCTCGACCCACGACGCCGGCGGGGTAACCGAACTCGACATCAAGCTCGCCGAGGCGATGGATAAGTTGGCTGGGTAATTTTCTGTCGTCCCCCGCCAACGGGTCCGCGCGAAGCGCGGCCCGATGACAGGCTCCGCCGGGGACCCATAACCACTGTCCATCCGTATCTTAAATACCGGGGTTATGGGTCCCGGCCCTCCCCCCGATCAAGTAGGGGGTCGGCGGGGACGACAACATCTTGCAGAGGCCAATTTCTCCAACCATCTAAACCCTATGCCATTCGCCCGCACCGCATTCTGGCGCCCAGAGGATGACGACGGCAGCGCAATGAGCCGCAGCTTCTGGCGCAAGCTGCGGCGCGTGGCCGCCTCCATTCCCTTCACNGAAGATTTGCTCGCCGCCTATTACTGCGCCTTCGATCGCGACACGCCGCTGCCGGTGAAGGCGACGCTGGTCGGCGCGCTCGCCTATTTCGTGCTGCCGGTCGACGCCATTCCCGACGTGCTGCCGGTCATCGGATTCACCGACGATGCCGCGGTGCTGGCGACCGCGATCAAGCTGGTCGCCAACCATATCCGCCCGGCGCATCGCGAGGCGGCGCGTAACGCGTTGGCAAAGCTTTAAGGCCGCAAGATCGCCTTGCCCATCACCTGGCGCGCGGCGATCGCCTTGAGCGCGGCTGGCGCTTCCGCAAGCGGATAGACCGCGTGCACATGCGACGACAATTTGCCGTGCGCGCACCAGTCGAGGATTTGCGTCATGTTGGCGCGATGGCCTTGCGGGTCGCGCAAGATCCAGGCGCCCCAGTAGACGCCGAGCACGTCATAGCTGCGCAGCAGCACCAGGTTGAGCGGCAGCTTCGGCATATCGCCGGCGGCAAAGCCGATGACCAGGAAGCGCCCGCCCCAATCCATGCCGCGCAGCGCGGCTTCGCCCTGCGNCCCGCCGATCGGATCGTAGACCACATCGACGCCCTTGCCGCCGGTCAACTGGCGCAGCGCGTCCTTGAGATCGGATGCGGTATAGTTCACCCCGTCGTTGGCGCCATGCTGGCGCGCGAAGGCAATTTTTTCGTCGGACGACGCGCAGGCGATGACGCGCGCGCCCATTAGCTTGCCGAGCTCGACCGCGGCGAGGCCGGTGCCGCCGGCGGCGCCCAGCACCGCCAGCGTCTCGCCGGGCTTGAGCTTGGCCCGGTTTTTCAACGCATGCATCGTGGTGCCATAGGTGACGGTGAGGCCGGCGGCATGGTCGAAATCCAGGCCGGCCGGCATGGCGATGAGCTGGCCGGCGGCAACGGCGACCTTCTCGCGCGCGGCGCCCCAGCCAATGTTGCCGATGACGCGGTCGCCGGGCGAAAATCCGGCGACGCCGGCACCGACGCTTTCGACTTCGCCGGCGAACTCGGCAGCGGGCGAGAATGGGAAGGCCGGCTTATGCTGGTATTTGCCGGCGATGATCAGGTTGTCGAAGAAATTCAGCGCCGCCGCCTTGACGCGCACCACCGCTTCGCCCGGCCCGGGCACGGGGTCGGCGATGTCGGCAAGTTCGAGGTCGTCGGGGGTGCCGTAACGGGTGCAGAGCAGGGCTTTCATGGCGGCTCGGTCGGATACGCTGGCGTGGCAAGGTATCTAGCACGCTGCCCGGCCGGTTTGGCGGCGTCGGGTTTCGGCCTATAGTTTCGCGGGGGGCGACGGATTGCCGCCTTCAGCTTGCCGATATTCGCCCCTAATGGGCTAATATCCAGCTGTTCTTTAGAGGGGGCGGCTTGAATGCCGTCATTTACTTCAACCGGTAGGGCCTGATGACGAAGACGCTTTGGCAAAGCCCCGCGATTGCTCTGCTGACCGCCGCCGCCGTGATCTGTTGCACGGCCGCCTATGCGCAAGACCCAAAGAAGCCGGCCAAGCCCGAGCCCACCGAGCAGGCGGTGCTGCTCGGCCAATTCGGCGGCTGGGGTGCCTACACGGCGACGCCTGGCGGCAAGAAGGTCTGCTTCGCGCTGGCCAAGCCGGCTTCGGCTGTGATCGAGCCGGCTGGCCGCAAGCGAGACCCATCCTATGCCTTCGTCTCGACCCGGCCGGCCGAGAAGGTGAAAAACGAGGTGTCGATGATCGTCGGCTATCCGCAGAAGGCCGGCGTCGACGCCACCGCCACCATCGGCTCGGCGAGCTACGCGATGTACACCCAGAACGACGGCGCCTGGGTGAAGAACGCCGCCGAGGAAGCGCAGATGGTCGAGACCATGCGCAAGAGCGCCGATTTGGTGGTCAAGAGCGTGTCCACGCACGGCACCAAGACCACCGACACCTATTCACTGAAGGGGTTAGGCCAGGCGCTCGATAAGGTGGCGGAGGAGTGCAAGTGACCCGAAGGGTNATCACCCGGCCGCCACGCAGTGGCGAGACCCGGTGATCCCGCTTAGATAGCCTGTGCCTACCCAAGCGGGATGGTCGGAACGGACCCGGCCATGACAATGAGTAACCTTTGCCAATGACGCTGCAGCTAGAAACCGCCGGTTTCGTCGAAAAGACGCCGCTTGAGCACTATGTGGCGCCGGACAAGCCGTCGCTGGTCGGCCTCACGCGTGTGCAACTTGGCGCGCTGCTGGGCGCGATCGGCGTGCCGGAAGCGCAGCGCAAGATGCGCGTGCAGCAGCTCTGGCACTGGATCTATTTCCGTGGCTTCACCGAATTCGACGCCATGACCAGCCTATCCAAGGAACTGCGCGCCGCGCTCGCGGAGAAGTTCACCCTGGCCCGCCCCGAGGTGGTGGCCGAGCAGGTTTCGGTCGACGGCACGCGCAAATGGCTGCTGCGGCTGCCGGGCGAGACGCAAGGCGAACGTCCGCACGAGGTGGAATGCGTCTATATCCCCGACACCGACCGCGGCACGCTGTGCGTCTCCAGCCAGGTCGGCTGTACGCTCACCTGTTCGTTCTGCCACACCGGCACGCAGCGCCTGGTGCGTAACCTTAACCCCGACGAGATCGTCGGCCAGGTGATGATGGCGCGGGATCGTCTCGGCGATTGGCCGGGCGCAACGCGTCCGATCGACGGGATAATTCCCACCGGTGAGCAACGATGCATCACTAACATCGTGATGATGGGCATGGGCGAGCCGCTCTATAATCTCGATGCGGTGCGCGACGCGTTGCTGATCGTGGCGGACGGCGACGGCATCGCCATCTCCAAGCGCCGCATCACGCTTTCGACCTCCGGCGTGGTGCCGAATATCGAACGCGCCGGCGCCGAGATTGGCTGCATGCTGGCGGTGTCGCTGCACGCGGTGCGCGACGAATTGCGCAACGAGCTGGTGCCGCTCAACCGCAAATATCCAATTGCGCAATTGCTGGAAGCCTGCCGCAACTATCCCGGCCTTTCCAACGCCAAGCGCATCACCTTCGAATACGTCATGCTCAAGGGCGTCAACGATTCTATCGACGACGCCAAGGCGCTGGTGCGGCTGCTCAAGGGCATACCGGCCAAGATCAATCTCATCCCGTTCAATCCCTGGCCCGGCACAAAGTACGAATGTTCCGACTGGGAACAGATCGAGAAGTTTTCGCAAGTGGTATTCGACGCCGGCTATGCCTCGCCGGTGCGCACGCCGCGTGGGCGCGACATTCTTGCCGCCTGCGGCCAGCTCAAGAGTGCGACCGAGAAGCTCTCCGCGCGCGAGCGCATGGCGCTGCGGGCGATGGCGATGGTGGATTAGCGCTTGGCACTCCTCGGCCGCATCATCGTCATTCTCTTCGCCCTGTTCATGGCGGCGCTGGCCGGTGGCATCGCCGCCGCCATCGCGTTGCTCGGCGTCGAGGTGCACGTGATCGGCCCCGACCCGCTCGAGCATGCGTTCTTCTGGGGCACCGCGGCCTTCGCCTCCGGCGTCACCGTCCTCGTCGGCTTCCTGCCTATCCTGATCGCCGTCGTGCTGGCGGAAGCGTATTCCATCCGCTCGCTCTTAATCCATGCGGCGGCCGGCGCGGCTATCCTGCTGCTCGGCTATTACAGCGCCGGCTTTTCCAGGAGCTATGAGGAATCGATCGATCATCCGCCGCCACCGATCTCGCGCGAGGCCGAGATCGCGGCCGCGGTCGGCGTGGTGTTCGGCTTTACCTATTGGCTGATCGCCGGCCGCAATGCCGGCCGCTGGCGCGGCCGCTGACTTCCCTTCGCGGCCTTGCTCGGCTAGACCGCAGGCCGCCCCTGCGGAAAAAACCATGAACCGTGCCGGACTGATCATTGCGCTTGCCATCGCCGCCGTCGTCGGCGTGGTGTTCGGGCTCTATCCACAGATCGATCTAATGATCGCCGCGCCGTTCCACGACATATCGCTGCGCGGCAATCCTTTCGGCCTGCGCATTTATCCGCCGTTGCTGCTCGCCCGCGACATCGGGTTGTGGGTGGGAACCGCGGTGATCATCCCGGTGGTAGCGGCGCTGGTGCTCAAATTGCTTCTGCCGCGACGGCGGCTTTTGCTGTCAGGCCGCGCCATTCTGTTTCTGATGACGACCATCGCGCTCGGCCCGGGGCTCCTGGCCAATGTCGTGCTCAAGGAGCACTGGGACCGGCCGCGGCCGATCGAAGTGACGCAATTCGGCGGCACCGAGCATTTCGTCGCCTGGTGGGATCCGCGCGGCGAGTGCGACAAGAACTGTTCGTTCGTGTCCGGCGACGTCGCCGGCGCGTTCTGGACAATCGCACCGGCGGCGCTGGTGCCGCCGTCATGGCGGGCGCTCGCCTATGGCGCGGCATTGGCGCTGGGCGCCGGAATGGCGGCGCTACGCATCATGATGGGCGGGCACTTCTTCACCGACACCGTGTTTGCCGGCGTGTTCACGTTCCTGATCATCTGGCTGGTGCACGGCTTGATCTATCGTTGGCCGCGCACGCGGCTCACCGACGAGGCGGTCGAGCGCGCCATCGAGCGCTTCGCCCGGCGCGGCCATGATTTCATTGTCGGATTGCTGCGGAAGCGGAAAACCGAGCTGTGACCGGTTAACCTTCGCGACGAGGAGCGCGGCGCAGCCGCTTGGCCGGTCTGTCGCCAGTGCGCTACAGTCGTTTTTTCGTCGCGCGGCCGGCAGGGCACTTGAAAAAATTCACATCGTTATAACGCCCGGAGTTCGTCGTGCTCGATTCGACCGCAAAGCTGCACCCGCCGGCCCCGACGCCCCGGCTCAAGTCATTGGGTCCGCTGGCGCTGCTGCGCGTGCTCGCGAGAAACCCACTCGAGGCCTGGACCAAAGCGCATTTCGAAAAGCCGATCGTCATGGGCGGGCTGTCGATCGGACGGGTCGCGCTGGTCAGTGACCCGGCCGCGATTCGCCGCGTGCTGATGGACAATAGCCAAAACTATCACAAGGACTGGCTGCAACGGCGCGTGCTGTCGGCCGGCCTGAGCAACGGGCTGCTGACCGCCGAGGGCCAGCAATGGCGGATGCAGCGCCGCGCGCTGGCGCCGCTGTTCGCGCGCCGGACCGTCCTGAGTTTTTCGGTCGCCATGATCGATGCCGCGGCAGCCCTGGTCGAACGGTTGAAATTGCGCGACGGCCAGATCGAGGACATCGCAGTCGAGGCGACGCGCCTGACCTTGGATGTGCTGGAACGAACCATGTTCTCCGACGGGCTCGGTCGCAGCCCTGAGGAAATCCGCCTCGCCATGAAACACTATTTCGAGGCGATCGGGCGTCTCGATCCGTTCGACGTGCTGGGCTTGCCGAATTGGGTGCCGCGGCTCAGTCGTTGGAAACTGCGGCCCATGCTTCGCCTTTTCGAATCCGCAATCGATGCGATCGTATCCACCCGCCGCCGGCGCATCGCCGAAGATCCGGATAGCGTGCCGCGCGATATCCTCACGCTTTTGCTCGAAGCGCGCGATCCGGAAACCGGCGAGGGCTTGAGCGAAGTCGAGGTGCGGGCGAATATCCTCACGTTCATCGCCGCCGGGCACGAAACGACCGCCAACAGCATCACCTGGTCGCTGTTCCTCTTATCGCAATCGCCCGAATGGCGCAGGCGCGTGCAGGCCGAGGCCGACCGCGAACTCGACGGCGACGTCGAAGGACTTGCCGAGCGTCTGGTTGAAACGCGCGCCGTGATCGACGAGGCGAACCGGCTCTATCCGCCCATCGCCGCGATCAGCCGGGCCGCGCTCGCGCCCGACGAACTCGCGGGCGAACCCATTCGGCGCGGCACCATGGTCGTCATTGCGCCCTACGTGCTGCACCGGCATCGCGCATTATGGGCCGATCCCGACGCGTTTGATCCGAATCGTTTCCTCGACGGTGCGCGCGAGCGCATCGATCGATTTGCCTATCTGCCCTTCGGCGTCGGCCCGCGCATCTGCATCGGCGCCACCTTTGCCTTGCAGGAGGCCTCGATCGTTGTCGCGACCGTCATGCGGCATTTCACATTGGAGCTGGCGCCGGGTCATGCGGTCTGGCCAGTGCATCGCGTGACCGTGCGGCCGAGCGGCGGCCTGCCGATGATTGTAAGGCGGCGATGGCGGTAACCTAAATCCGCGCGGTTACGCTTCGATGACCGCGCCGGCGCGCGCGATGCTAGAATCGCTCCGATTCGTGCCGGGAGGGCCTATGGCGGAACCTGCGGAAGACATCAAACGGGTGCTGCAAATCAAGATGCGGGCGCTGGGCGACCCGCAGCAAGTGCTCGCGCTCATCCGCGGCGCCGCGCCGTTCTACCGGACGCTCGGCGGCACCGGCTTTCGCGTGCTGCAGAATGTGGACGACCCGGCCCAGCTCCTGGTCGAGATCGAATACGCCGCGCACGCCGCGCTCGAACTCAACCGCCACAAGGTGGCGAGCGACCCGATGGTGCGCACCTTCCTGCAAGGCTGGCGCGCCATCCTGGCCGGCAGCGCGGACATGGATGTGTATCAGGATGTGACGCGGTAGGGCACGCCTTGCGCGCACAGGCATTCCCCCTATAGTCCCCGCGCTTTTAAGGATTTAGGGACGGTCAGGCGCAACGACCGGCATCGCATGGCAAAAGCCAATATCAAGAAGGTCGTGCTCGCCTATTCGGGCGGGCTCGACACCTCGATCATCCTGAAGTGGCTGCAAACCACCTATGGCTGCGAGGTCGTCACCTTCACCGCCGATCTCGGCCAGGGCGAGGAACTCGAGCCGGCGCGCAAGAAGGCGCTGCTGCTCGGCATCAAGCCCGCGAACATTTTCGTCGAGGACCTGCGCGAGGAATTCGTGCGCGATTACGTGTTTCCGATGTTCCGGGCCAATGCGCTGTACGAGGGGCAGTACCTGCTCGGTACCTCGATCGCGCGGCCGTTGATCGCCAAGAAGCAGATCGAAATCGCCGAGAAAGTCGGCGCCGACGCGGTGGCCCATGGCGCCACCGGCAAGGGCAACGACCAGGTGCGCTTCGAGTTGACTTACTATGCGCTGAAGCCGGACGTGACCGTGATCGCGCCCTGGCGGGAATGGGACCTCACCTCGCGCAGCAAGCTGATCGAGTTCGCGGAAAAGCATCAGATTCCGATCGCCAAGGACAAGCGCGGCGAAGCGCCGTTCTCGGTCGATGCCAACCTGCTGCACGCATCCTCGGAAGGCAAAGTGCTGGAGGATCCGGCGCAGGAAGTGCCCGACTATGTCTACTCACGCACCATCGATCCGGAAAAGGCGCCGGATAANGCCACTTACATCACGATCGATTTCGAGCGCGGCGACGCAACGGCGATTGACGGCACGAAATTGTCGCCAGCGATGCTACTCGCCAAGCTCAACGAGCTCGGCCGCGCCAATGGCATCGGCCGGCTCGACCTGGTGGAAAATCGCTTCGTCGGCATGAAGTCGCGCGGCATGTACGAGACGCCGGGCGGCACCATTCTGCTCGCCGCCCACCGCGGCATCGAATCGATCACGCTCGATCGCGGCGCCGCGCATCTGAAAGACGAGCTGATGCCGAAATATGCCGAGCTGGTCTATTACGGCTTCTGGTTCGCGCCGGAGCGCGAGATGCTGCAGGCGGCGATCGACCTGTCGCAGAAATTTGTCAGCGGCCGCGTCAAGCTCAAACTCTACAAGGGCAATGTCGCCGTGGTCGGGCGCGAGAGCAAATATTCGCTCTACGATCAGGAGCTGGTGACGTTCGAGGAGGGCGCGGTCGCCTACGATCACCGCGACGCCGAAGGCTTCATCAAGCTCAACGCTCTGCGGCTGCGCACGCTCGCGCAGCGGCGGAAAAAGCTCAAGCTCGATTGAGCGTGGCCGCGGTTGATATGACGAGGAGGCGTCCGATGAGCCAGCCAGCCGAAAACTGGTTTCTGACGGCGGTCGTTGCCGGCATGCTCGCGGCCTGTGCGAGCAGCGAGGACAAGCCGGTCGAAGCGAACCTGTTACCCACCAACTACAAGCAGGAGATTCTCGACACGCTGTCGCGCACGATCGGCTATCCGACCAATGTGCGCGAAGCCTATATTTCCGATCCCGCGCTGGGGCCGGTCGGCAAGGACCAGCGCTACATGGCCTGCGTCCGTTACAATGCGCGCGATGCCAACAATCATTACGAAGGCAGCACGGACCGCATCGCCTATTTCTACGGCGGCCACCTCAACCAGTTGATTAAGGCAAGCAAGGAGCAATGCGGCAACGCGGCCTACAAGCCGTTCCCCGAGCTGGAAAAGCTCTGCCTGGCGACCAAGTGCGAATAGGCGGGCGCTACCCCTTCAGCCGCGCGATCAGGCCGTAAATATCGCCGAGCACGAACAGGTTGCGCATCTTGACGACCTCGTGCTGCGCTACGCCCGGGACACGAAACCTCACACCTGCCTATCGATCATCGCCTTCTTCAACACGGCGATCTCCTTCGCCGGGTTGAGGCCCTTCGGGCAGGCCTTCGAGCAGTTCATGATGGTGTGGCAGCGATAGAGCCGGAACGGATCCTCGAGATTGTCGAGCCGTTCGCCGGTTGCCTCGTCGCGGCTGTCCTGCACCCAGCGATTGGCCTGCAGCAGCGCCGCCGGCCCGAGGTAGCGATCCGAATTCCACCAATAGCTCGGGCAAGAGGTCGAGCAGCACGCGCACAGAATGCATTCGTACATGCCGTCGAGCTTGGCGCGATCATCGTAACTCTGCTTCCATTCCTTCTCGGGCGTCGGCGACGTCGTCTTGAGCCACGGTTCGATGGAAGCGTATTGCGCGTAGAAATTCTTCATATCCGCCACCAGGTCCTTCACCACCGGCTGGTGTGGCAGCGGATAAATCCGCACCGGCGCCTTGGCGTCGTCCATCTCCTTGGTGCAGGCGAGCGTATTGGTGCCGTCGATGTTCATGGCGCAAGAGCCGCACACGCCCTCGCG
>JGI20194J14741_1000053_pt1 | contig 16352 bp, 13 predicted proteins | sample NGESurshal092012_5_FD_14741 | JGI IMG/M metagenome (IMG submission 14741) | reverse complement strand
CTCTTAGCAGAGGAGTTCATTTTGGGAAGTAACACCCGCATAACCCGGATGGGCGGACTTCCGCTCATTGGCATAACAAGCAGATCCGGTCGTCTTTGTCGACCGTCGCCGTCCCGATGGCGGATCCTCTTGCGACGACGAGCGCACCGACCTGGCGCGGCTGAATCAGCCGCCGAACGCGTCCGCGGCAGGTTCCTTGATTGGGCCCGGACGGTCTTGGAGGGTGCGGTCCTTGGCGGCGATAGGACGCGACTTCCGGCGCCGTCGACCAGCACCGAGCAAAGGGACTGCCTCGCGTCATCTGGACCAGCCAAATCAGAGCCTCCGCCACTCGAGGCTCAGCGAACACCCGCAAACCGGAAGTACGGCACCTGCTGACAAAGTGACCACACCCGCCCTTTTACCGCCCATGACGCAACCGGTTGAAGTGCGATGGAAGGGGCTGCGGGCTGGCGCCCGGCTGTCACCCTGGGATATCTTTGGGGGTTCAACCTTGCCCTCAGTCAGCCACCGACGAACGGGTACATATGAGCAGCAAGAAGCAGAAGCGCGTGATCGAAAAGTCCAGCGTGAAGCAGAAGGAGCTAGAGAAGAGCCTATCCACCCTGCGTGGTCAGCTGACTAGGACCGAGAAAAAGTTGACGAAGGCGAGGGACCGGGCGGAGCGCTGGAAGACCGAGGCAAAGGCGCATAGGACGTCGGCCTCGCGGGCCGGGGCGCGGGTCGACAAGTTGCATCAGAAGCTGGACCGGGCATCTGCTGCCCTGGAACCGGTCCAGGCCAGTGCGCCGGTAGAAGCGACGGCCTCGGGTCGTCCGGTGGCCGAGCCAACGACCGTGGACGGTGTCACCGTGCCGGACGAGACGTGGAGCCTCGTCCAGCTCCGGGCCGAGGCCCGCGCCCGGGGACTGGTCGGGATGTCGAACAAGCCGAAGGCGCAACTACTCGCCGCCCTGTCCTGAGCTGTGGTGCCGCCAACGGCTAGCAGTCGATGAGACACATCCCAGGATTCGAAGTTCTGCATCGGCACCATTCCTGTAGCAGGAGCCGTAGTACATCAGGACCGCTCTCTTCCTGGCGTGAGCGACGAGGTCGACCCGCGGGACGATCGGCGTGCGGACCTTAGGTCCGGCGGCCGAGGACAGTCTCTGATCACCTGTGCCCGTTGCCGATCCGCTCATGGCAGGTCTTGGGACTTGTGGCGTTGCGGGGCTAGCCTCCGGACATGAACACCCAGCACATCGGCGCTGCCGGCGAGTTGTTGGTGCAGTACCAACTCGTCAAGCTCGGGATAGACAGTGCGCGGCTGACCACGGATGCTGGGGTCGATCTTGTGGTCTACGCCCCTGGTGACCAGTCGGCCCGCACTGTGCAGGTGAAAGCCAACCTCGGTCCAAAGCCATCAGGCGGGCGTGGCCCGCTATCTCGAAGCTGGTACTTCCCGCATCACTGTCCTGCTCAATTGATCGCGCTCGCCGCGCTCGACACAGACACGGTTTGGCTCTTCACGCTTGAGGAAGCGCGGAGCTTGGCCCAGCAGCATTCTGATCGCGGCATCCGTCAGCTCTACTGGCGTCGTGAACCCTCGCTGCCCGGGGCGGCCGCGCCGCGACATGAGGGTCAGATGCACACCTACCTCTTGGCTACGAGAGCTCCACAGATGTTCCCCGCGTGAGCCAGCGGCTCGCCGACTGAGCTTCACGATGTCGAGGCTCGGCGAGGCGGCTGCGGGTCTGCAAGGGGCGATTCATCCGGACGCTCAGTGCGCGTCGGCGGCGAACGCATAACTCGCGCCAAAGGAGTGCGTTCAGATGAGGCGAGGCTGGACCTCAGGTGTCCCGCTAAGGATCCCTCACCGAACAAGGATGCGCGCCCATCGCGGCAGAAGCGTAAGTCGCGGTCGGGAGCGCCGACGGGGTCCGGGTGCCGATCTCGGTCATTACGGCAGTAGGTCGAGGTACTTCTTGCGAGCCGGCATCGCGTGGATGACCATCTCGTCGCCGTTCTCGAGGGCGAGTACCACTGTCTCCAACAGGCGGGCTCCGGTGTCGAAGCCCAGGCGCAACTCTCGGTGGGGAGGGCCGTCCTCGTCGAGGGGCTCGATCCACAGCGACCACTCTGCTGCCTGGATCGCATCCTTCGACGAGATGCCGTGCTTGAGCGCGCTCCGGTGGACCTTCACGCAGCGAAGCGGACCAGCGCGGCCCGGATCGCCTCGGACCTGCTCATGTCGTTCTTGGCTGCCGCGGCGTCGAGAGCGTCGAGCTCCTCGGCGGTCAGCCGGACCGCCACGACCTGCATCGGTTCAGCCCCGCGACCAGGGCGCCCGCGGCCCCGACGCTTGAGAACGTCGACGTCGTATCCCGCTTCGGCCTCGTCGGCCCACTGCTGAATCTGCTCTTCGCTCGCCACGCGTATAGCGTATAACGAAAAAGACCGCGGTTCCAGAGGTAGGCACGTCGCCGACTGGCCCGTGACGGCACTCACCATGATCACCCGCACATTCGCAACGAGGACGCCCGCTCATCGGCTACGGGACGACCCGAGCCGCCGGTGAGCGGTGGCCACCTGTCCCGCTGGCCGATCGTCCTGTGGGACGTCGAGGTTGTCGTAGCGTTGCCGCTGTGACGGAGCTGACCAGCGTCGACGTCGACGGCATCGACCTGACTTACAGGACCGCGGGAGAGGCTGGCCTGCCTGTGGTCCTGCTGCTGCACGCGCTGGGCGAGGACAGCAGCGACTGGAACGCCGTGGTCGAGGCGCTGGCCCCCGCGAACCGGGTGTACGCGCTGGACTTGCGGGGCCACGGGGGCAGTTCGCAGCCGGGTACCAGCACGTCTGTTGCCATTTCAGGTCCGATGCTGCCACCAGGCAAGGCCGTCGACAAGAGATCAGCCGAGGGGCTAGAGACATTGGACACATTCCGATGTAACGTCTTCGCCAGCACGGTCCGGGCCATGCGCCGGAGCCTGGACGCCACCGAGGATCAGCTGGCGAGGGCATCCCGGATCGGGCGCCAGCGCCTCGAAACCATCGAGACCGGCGGCACCACGACACGCGCCGACATGAGTCAAGTGTGATCCGCAGGTTCCGTTCGCGCTTCCGGGAAGAGAGAGTTCAATGGCCTGACGAGCAAGGATCGCTGCTGATCGAAGGAGCCTCACACATGTTCACTCGGATTGCGGTGGTGAACAGGGGTGAGCCTGCGGTCCGGCTCATCAGAGCTGTGCGGGAGCTGGACGAGGAACACGGCTACGGCATCAAGGTCATCGCCCTTCATACCGAGGCTGAGCAGCGGGCACTCTTCGTGCGTGCGGCCGACGAGTCGGTCTGCCTGCGCGACGTCTCTTCGCCGAACGGCCCTTATCTCGACCTCGAGGAGCTCGAGCGGGCACTGAGGGTCAGCCGGGCCGACGCGGTGTGGGTGGGCTGGGGCTTCGTGGCCGAAGACCCGGCCTTCGCCGAGCTATGCGAGCGGTTGGGCCTGGTTTTCATCGGCCCACCAGCTCGTGCCATGCGACAGCTCTGCGACAGGATCGAGGCCAGGTTGCTGGCCGAGAAGACCGGGGTTCCGGTAGCCCCGTGGAGCGGTGGACCGGTGTCGAGCCCGGCGGACGCAATCCAGCAAGGCGACACCATCGGTTACCCGCTCGTGATCAAGGCCAGGAGCGGCCGGGGCGGTCGGGGCATCTGGGCCGTGCAATCGGTCGATGAGCTGGAGGTCGCCTTCGAACGCGCGCAGACCGAGGCCGAGAACACGTTCGGCGATCCGGTCGTCTTCATGGAGGGCCTGGTCGGCGGTGGTCGCAACGTCGAGGTGCAGGTCATGGCCGACGCGCACGGCACGGTCTGGGCCCCTGGGGTCCGTGACTGCTCCATCCAGCGGCGCAACAACTGGAAGCTGGTCGAGGAGTCTCGTTCTCCCGCGCTGGGCGCCGAGCAAGAGGCCAGGCTCCGCACTGCGGCGGCCGCCCTCATGCATGCAGCCGGGTATCGCGGGGCGGGGACCGTCGAGTTCATCTACCAGCCAGCCGAAGAGGCTTTCGTCTTCGTGGGCGTCAACGCCCGGCTGCAGAGTGACCATCCGGTCACGGAGGCCGCCACCGGGCTCGACCTGGTCAAGCTGCAGCTGCTCATGTCTGACGGCCGCCGCCTGGTCGGGGACGCACCGCCGCACCTGGGACACGCAATCGAGGCCCGTCTCAACGTGGAGGACGCCGAGCAGGGCTTTGCGCCCGCCCCTGGCACCGTGGTGCTGCTCAATCTGCCGTCCGGTCCCGGCATCCGTGTTGACACCGGGATTGCCTCCGGTGACGTGATCCCCCCTGGCTACGACTCAATGGTCGCCAAGATCATTGCCTGGGGGCAGGACCGCCCGGTGGCTTTGTCCCGCTTGCGTTGTGCCGTCCGCGAGACCACAGTCGTCCTGCGGGGCGGCACGACCAACAAGTCTTTCTTGCTCGACCTGCTGGCCCGTCCAGAGGTCGTGTCCGGTGAGGCCGACACGGGCTGGGTGGACCGCGTGGGCGACTCCACGACGTCGGCACCAGCTCGCCACGCTGACGTCGCCCTGCTCAGCGTTGCCATCGATGAGTACGACGCCGAGGAAGCAGTTGAGCGACGCGGCTTCCTCAGCTCAGCCCGCGGTGGGCGACCACGGGCCCTGCACGCCATCGGACGCACGATCGAGCTCCGCTATCGGGGGCAAACCCATCGCGTCGTCGTTGCTCAGGTCGGTCCACGCCGATACCGGATGGAGGTGGACGGGGCACTCATCGATGTCGACGTCGACCGCCAGAGTGCCTTCGAGAGCCGGCTCCAGCTCGGAGAGGCAACCTTTCAGATCGTCTCGGTGTTCGGCCCCGCCGGTTACCTGGTCGAGGTTGACGGCGTCAGCCATCGGATCGCAGGCGACCAGTCCGGGTTCGTTCGCGCGCCGGCGCCAGCGGTGGTGGTTGCGGTCCTCGTCACGGCTGGCGAGGACGTCGAGGCCGGAGCGACGATCGCCGTACTCGAAAGCATGAAGCTGCAGACCGCGGTGCGAGCTCCTCGTTCCGGGCGGGTGCGAGAGGTCCTGGCCCGCGTCAACTCGCAGGTGGATGCGGGGGCGCCGCTGGTGCGCCTCGATCGCCACGTCGCAGAGCTCGCTGTCTCGGACGCCCCAGCTGTCAGCTTCACGCCGACGTCCGACATCTCGGCTGCGCCGGACGCACCGACGCGGGCGCATGAGCTCCTCGAAGCGCTGCGGGCCATGATCACCGGCTATGACGTGAGCGCGAAACGGGCTCGGGGACTCATCGCCGAGTACGGCGAGCTGCGCAGCGGGCTCGCGCAGGATGCCGAGCTGAGGCGTGATGAGCTTGCGCTGCTCATCACCTTCGCAGACTTGTGCGAGCTGTCTCGTAACCGGCCCACGAGTGCCGAGGAAGACTCGGAAGAGCGCGTCCACAGTCCACAGGAGCACTTCCACACCTACCTGCACTCCCTCGACGTCGAGCAGGAGCGTCTCCCGGATGCGTTCCGGATGAGGTTGTCGCGAGCACTTCGCCACTACGGGGTCGCAGATCTGGACAGGAGTCCCGAGCTGGAGGAGGCGGTCTACCGGGTGTTCCTGGCCCAGCAGGGAGCGGCCGACCAGACTCCGGTGGTCGCCGCACTGCTCCAGCGATGGTTGGACGAGCCAGAGGCGTCGACCGGTCCTGCCCGCGACGAGATGAGGGAGGTCCTCGACAGGCTGATCGTCGCCACCCAGCTGCGCTACCCCACGGTCGGCGACCTCGCCCGAAGCATCCGGTTCCGGTTCTTCGACAACCCCGTCATCCAGGCCGCCCGAGAGCAGGTCTACGCCGAAGTCCGCGCACATCTGCAGTACCTCGACGACAACCCGGGCGCGGCCGACTACGCGGAACGGATCGAGGTCTTGACGGCAGGCCCCGAGCCCCTGATTCGACTCCTGGCCGAACGCATCGCAGGCAACACCTCCGGGTTGGAGCCAATGATCGAGGTGCTCACCCGGCGTTACTACAAGATCCGCCGGCTGGAAGAGGTCCGCGCCTTCCAGCTCGACGGTCGACAGTTCGTCACTGGCGCGTTTGAGCTGGGCGGCAAGCGTCTCCACCTCATATCGACCATGGGTGACCTGTCCGAGCTGACCGCTTCCCTCCTCAGCGTTGCTCGTGTGGCCGCGCAGGTCGCCGATCCGACGAACCTGGTCGTCGATCTCTACCTCTCCTCGGGCGACATGTCAGCCGACCCGGACGCGGTCGCCTCGACGCTGGCGGACTCTCTGTCCGATGTGCCGGTCCTGGTCATGGGGCGACGCGTGACGGTCACCGTGTGCGATCACGCCGGGGCACATGTGGAGTTCACGTTCCGCCCATCGCAGGGGCGCTTGCAGGAGGAGCGCGTCATCCGCGGTATGCACCCGATGATTGGCCAGCGGTTTGACCTGTGGCGGTTGAAGAACTTCACCGGCACGCGGCTTCCTGCGACCGAGCACACGTACCTCTTCCACTGCGTCGCTCGGGACAACCCCGCCGATGAGCGACTCGTTGCATTCGCCGAGATCCATGACGTCACGCCGCTGCGGGATGCGGCAGGCCAGGTCGTCGCATTCCCCGCCGTCGAGCGCAAGCTCGCCGCCTGCCTGGAGAGCATGCGGTCCGCACAGGCGGCACGCGGGACGACACGTCGACTCGACGCCAACCGCATCGTTCTGTATGTATGGCCTCCGATCGACGCGCCTCTGGAAGAGCTGATCGACTTCGCCAGCGCGTCGGCACCCATGACGGTGGGCGCCGGACTGGAAAAGATCACGATGCGGGTTCGACAGCGGCCCCAACCGGACGCCGAACCTGAAGAGGTTGCGCTGGTCTTCTCCTACCGACCCGGGGCCGGTGTCGGCGTCACCGTAGGTAAGCCCTCGAAGGAGCCGATGGCACCGCTGGAAGAGTACACCCAGAAGGTACGGCGCTCGCGTGCCCGTGGCACCGTCTACCCCTACGAGATCGTCCCCATGCTCACCGGGATCGGTGGCAGCTTCGTCGAGCACGACCTGGACGAAGCCGGTCGGCTCATACCGGTTGATCGGCCTCGGGGGCGCAACAGCGCGGGAATCGTCGCCGGCCTGGTATCGACACCCAACGCCCGCTACCCCGAAGGCATGGTGCGTGTCGCTCTGTTCGGTGACCCCACCAAGTCGCTGGGATCGGTGGCCGAGGCCGAGTGCGCGCGGATCATGGCCGCCCTCGACCTCGCCGAGGAGATGGCGGTGCCGGTCGAATGGTTCGCCCTGTCCTCCGGGGCCATGATCTCGATGGACAGCGGCACCGAGAACATGGACTGGGTGGCCCGGGCTCTGCGACGGTTGATCACCTTCACCCAGGCGGGCGGCGAGGTGAACGTGGTCGTGGCCGGGATCAACGTCGGGGCCCAGCCGTACTGGAACGCTGAGGCAACCATGCTCCTGCACACCAAGGGCATCCTGGTCATGACGCCGGACAGCGCAATGGTCCTGACCGGCAAGCACTCGTTGGACTACTCGGGCGGAGTGTCAGCCGAGGACAACTTCGGTATCGGTGGATACGACCGCGTCATGGGACCGAACGGACAGGCGCAGTACTGGGCCCCCAACCTGAGTGCGGCGTGCGAAACGCTGTTCGCACACTACGACCACACCTATATCGCGCCCGGGGAACACATCGGACGTCGAGCGGCCAGCAGCGACCCACACGACCGTGATGTGCGCAGCTACCCGCACGTCCATCCGTGCAGCGACTTCACGACCGTGGGTGACATCTTCTCCGCCGAGGTCAACAAGGAGCGTAAGAAGCCGTTCGACATCCGCACTGTCATGCGTGCGGTGGTCGACCAGGACCACGCCGTGCTCGAGCGCTGGGCAGGCATGGCCGACGCCGACACGACGGTCGTCATGGACGCCCACCTCGGCGGCTATCCGATCGAGATGCTGGGCATCGAGTCTCGGCCGATTCCTCGGCGGGGTTGGCTCCCCGCCGACGGTCCGGACCAGTGGACAGCCGGAACCCTGTTCCCGAGATCATCCAAGAAGACCGCCCGGGCCATCAACGCAGCCAGCGGCAATCGCCCTCTGGTGGTGCTGGCGAACCTGTCTGGGTTCGACGGTTCGCCTGAGTCGCTGCGCATGATGCAGCTTGAGTACGGCGCCGAGATCGGCCGGGCCATCGTCAACTTCAAAGGCCCGATCGTCTTCTGCGTCATCTCGCGCTTTCACGGGGGCTCCTTCGTGGTCTTCTCCAGCGTTCTGAACAGCGGCATGGAGGTCATCGCCGTGGAGGGTTCGTTCTCATCGGTGATCGGTGGTGCGCCGGCCGCGGCCGTGGTGTTCACCCGTGATGTGAATGCCCGCACGTCCCAGGATCCCCGGGTCAAGGCAATGGAAGCCGCCGTGGCCGAGGCCGACGAGCTCGAACGCCCCCGCCTGCGGGTCGAGCTGGCCGGCTTGCGCGCCGACGTACGCTCCGAGAAGCTCGGTGAGGTAGCCGACGAGTTCGAACAGATCCACAACATCGAACGGGCGCGGGCGGTCGGCTCGGTCCACACGATCATTCCGGCGCGAGAGCTCCGGCCCTACTTGATCGGCGCCATCGAGCGGGGTCTCAGCCGAACCGCGTCTGACACCCCCTCGCCGTCGGCATCCTGACCCGCCCACATGAACCATCTCGTTGTCTCAACGCAAAGGACGTGCCATGCAGCCATTCGTCGTCAACCGTCATGATCGCATCGTCTTTCCCTCCAACTTCATCCCCGAGCTGGACGTGTCCGTCATGCACAGTCTCGAGCAGCTCGAAAGCGTGATCAGACGCGACTTCGAGGTGAAAGCGCCATCGGGCACTGAGATCCTGCGCCGGGTGGAGCAGGGCGCCTACTCCAGCCGGTACGAGTTGATGCGTGACGTCGCCCTGAACCTCTTCTGGACGAACCGGTTCACCACAACGCTGTATGAGAAGCGGCCCACACGCTGGGTGGATGTGCCCCGCACCCGCCCCGACGTCTTCTTGCCGATCGTGACCCTCTGGGAAGACGGTGACCGCAAGATCGCCGCTGTACAGACCGCATACGCGGCACTTCCGACAACCTGGGACAGAGACGTGGAGGACCGTATCTTCACGACGCTCTTCGACGTTTTCGGGCACAGGCGGCACCATGCGACCGATCTGCCCACGATCAAGCCCACCGTCGCGGAGATCCTCTCCGATCCGACGAACCTCACCTTCCGGCTGCCCGGCTATGACCCCGACTTCCCGGTCTACGACTTCACCGAGATCATGGACTGCTCCGAGAAGGTGCCCGAGCTCGAGGCCCTGAGCCGCTGGGCCATGGTGCTGCACAACCAGTACCCCTGGGACCGCTCCAACGCTGAGCTTGTCGAGGTCGGCCAGCTGAAGGACGACGACTTCGTCGTGGTTCTTCACCCGCGCGACCAAGAGGTGCGCCACTTCTTGCGCCGACTCGAGGGCGGGTTGGTGCCAGCGTCCGGCTCGAAGGCCAGGGAGGCGACCCAGCCGGTGCTTCCCTACGCGCCGGTCAACGTGCGGAGCCAGTTCTCGGTGATGCCCAAGATCGAGGCGCTGGCCGTCGTCCATGGTGAGGTCATCTGCAGCAACGAGGACCTGATCCGCAACGCGGCATATAACTGGTCGCCGATGACGGCGGACGAGATCTTTGACAAGACGGGCATCCAGCAACGGCGCTACAGCTCGCGCAGCATGGAAGAGATCGCGCTCGAAGCCGCAAAGTCTGCGCTGGCCCACTCGGGCCGCGGGCCGGAGGACATCGGGGCGGTCCTGGTCTGCACCTGCACGAGCAGCCGTATCATTCCCTCCGTCGCAACCTGGATCTCCGGCCAGCTCGGAATCTTCCAGACCCACGCATCCTGCGACATCATCGCCGCGTGTGCCGGGATGTCCTACGGCCTCTCGGATGCGACGCGGATCCTCCAGGAGGTCCAGCGCCCTGTGCTCGTCGTGTGCGTCGAAAAGTTCTCGGACAAGATCGGCAACGTTCGCCCGTCCCGCATGATCTTCGGTGACGGTGCGGCTGCCTTCGTGATCGGGGTCGCCCCGGAGGGTGGGGCTCCGGACATCGAGTTCATGCAGACCTACGCGAGCGGTCCAGCGAGCCAGGTGAACTCGATCATCTGGCCCAACCCCGCTTTCGACAACAACATCACCGTGTACGGTCCGGACGTCAAGGCCCTGGCCGGCCGCTACCTCGAACAGATGATTGGCGAGCTCAAGGTGCTTCCGGACCCGGATGGCGTGAAAGGCTCGCTCCTGGCGAGCATCGACCTCATCGTGCCCCACCAAGCCAACAAGCCGATGGTGACCAACCTCGCTCTGCACGCAGGGCTGACTTCCGACAGGCTTTACTTCAACATCGAGTCGGTTGGCAACGCCTCCTCGGCGAGCATCCCGCTGGCCATCCACGACGCGGTCCGCGACGGCGTCATCAAGACGCCAGTAAGGATCTTCGCTCCGGGGTTCGGAGCCGGCGCGGTGGCGGGGTACTGCGTGATGCGCATCGACCCTGCCGTCGTGGCCATGACCGGCGATGCGAAGACAGAAGTGGGCGCACATCTCGAAGACCTGCGGCCTCACGAGCCGTCCTCGGACGACGTAGAGCTGGCCTTCGGCTAGGTGTAGACGGCACATGCAGGGGCTGGCGCGACCTTGGGGATTGAACCCAGGCTCGCCTGGTCACGAGGGCGGAGTCACCGCTGCCCGGGACAGCGAATGGCGAAGTGAAGGCGTCCGCTCATCGGCTATGAGAGTGAGTCCCGATAGCCGAAAGAGATGCGTCGACGATGAGCAGGGATTTGCCTATCACCGGAAGGTGCCCGCATCGGTGTGGTCTGCGGGACGGAGACCGGTCGACCATCTTCGCAAGCCGATCGGCAAACGGCACCGTAAGGACTTCGTCGTAGGAGTCCGGCTACGGCCGCGAACACCTTTCCGACCTCCGTGTCCGGGGACCGGTGAGGCGCTCGTCGGGGTCTCCGCGTCAGTCGACGAACATCAGCAGGTCACCATCGCGCATCTGCCACACTCGCCGGTACAGTTCCGCGAAGTACGTCGCGCCGTGGATGAGGGGTCGGACCATGTTGCCCTCGGTCCACGGCTCGCCACCGAGATGGCGGGCGTCCAGTCGGGTCGAGTGGTTTTCCGCGTTCGGTCCAGGTCAGGAACCACCGCGTCAGGAGCCGCTGCGTCATGGGCACATTCGATCGTTACCTGGCGCTGGTCAGCCTGTCGCGGGTCAGCCTTCGGTTTTCACTTGTCGAAGGCGTCCTTGGTCTTCTCGCCGGCCTGCTTGAGGTTGCTCTTGGTCTGATCTGTCTTGCCTTTGCGTTCCATCTTCTTGTCGCCGGTAGCTTTGCCAGTGTGTTCCTTGGCTGCGCCTTGGGTTTCGTCCTTCTTGTTCTTCAGCTTGTCAAGCCAGCCCATTTCGGGGCCCCCTTCTTTGTCAGTAGTAGTGCTTGCGTCCGCCGACGGCGCGTCCCGTGGTTCCGAGGATCCAGAGGATCACGCCAATCACCAACAGTATGCCGCCGATGGTCACCAGCACGGGGATTCCGTGACGAATCCCACGACCAGAAGCACCACTCCGAGAACAATCATCTGAGTCTTCTCTTCTTCTTGGGTGGGCGACCCTTCTGCATGAATTCGCAGAGGAGGACCTTCAATGAGCAACGCCATTACGGCTATGCAGGGACTGACGACGGACGAGGCACCGACCAGAGGATTGACACTAAACGTCTTACGCTGATGAGCGGAACGCTATGTCGCCCTGCTGCTCAGCGGCATGACCGGGCGAGCGAAGCCGATGTCCTGGTCCGGCGGCTCAGCTTAGGCGTGCTGGTCTGCGACCGGGTCTGGTTGAACAGACCAGTCGGCGGGTTCGTCATCGGTGTCGGTGTCGGCGATCGCCTTGGTCTGGTGCACCTTGCCCGGCTTGTGGTGTTGCGGCGCGTAGACGGTGTAGACCTGCATCGGCTCGTCGCCGATGTTGGTGACGTTGTGCCAGCTGCCGGCCGGAACGATGACGCACCAGCCGTCGGTTACCTCTTGGTCGAAGGTCAGTTCGTCCTTGCCGGGTCCCATCTGGGCTCGACCGCGGCCGCGGTCGAGCCGAATGAACTGGTCGGTGTCAGGGTGCTTCTCTAGTCCGATGTCGCCGTTGACCGGAATCGACATGAGGGTGACCTGCAGGTNGTTGCCGCTCCAGGCCACGGTGCGGTAATTCGGGTTCTCGAGCGTCTCGGTCTCCAGGTTGAACGCCTGGGGACGGGGACCGATGTCTGCGATGCTCATGGTTTGACCCTAGCCTTGCCCGGAGCGGATCGGGACCCGGATCCGCCGGGGTGGCGGATCGAGTTGGTTCCAGCTGATCCCGGGACTGAACCAGTCCTGGCACCCGTGGCTGTTGGGCGGACGGGCCGCCGGCACAGCCACGATCGGCCGTGAAACGTGGCGGCTCAGCGACGCCCAGGTGTATGGCGAGAAGAACTGGGGATCCGACGGGTTCCCCACGATGTGGTGGTGGGGTCAGGTATGTCGACGTCCACGCCCTCGAGCCACCGCCCAGCCTCCTCCACGATCTCCGTGTCGGTCGGAGCACGCCTAGACCAAGCAGCAGAACGAACTCCGCCGCAGGCACACCAGCGGCGCCTACACCATCACCGACCTCGCCGAGATCTTCAACATCTCCCGACCCACCGTCTACCGAACCCTCACACGCGCCGCTTGGAACCCAGATTGCACTTCAGGACAGCTATAGGACTACTGGGCCGATCAGCAACGACAGCGGCCGACGCCTCGCACGACGCTGAACTACTCCCAGTCGCACTCCAGCCGGGCTGACTTGACGCCAGGTCGTGATCGGGAAGAACCGGGTGGGGCGTCGACCAGCGTTAACGCGCAGCAGCGTTCACCCGGTCCGGACTCCGCGCCAGGTGTGCGTCTGGTGTTACTTGATCGCCCAGTGGCACGGTGGGCACGAGGTGACCGTTGTGCTCAAGCCCCTGACGTGCATCGGTGTGGCACGGGGATTTCGCACCTATGCTGCCCGTATGGTGCTCAGCCTGAACGCCAGCATCATCATCGGCCGCTGAACCGGTGGCGAGCCGTGGTACCCGATGAGGTTAGGGTCGAGGACGTGCCCTCAGACCCCGGCGACTGGCCCGGCGCCCGACTGCATGTGGTGACTGGCAAGGGAGGCACCGGCAAGACGACCTTGGCGGCGGCTGCCGCGATCGCGCTGGCTTCGGGGGGCCGGCGCACGCTGCTCATCGAGGTGGAGGGCCGCCAGGGCATCGCGCAGCTGTTCGGCTGCCCGCCGCTGCCCTACGCCGAGCGTCGCGTCGCGGTGGCCAGGGGCGGTGGTGAGGTCCATGCCCTGGCCGTTGACGTCGAGGATGCGCTGCTGGAGTACCTGCAGACCGTCTACCACCTCGGTCGGGCGAGGTGGGCCCTGGGCAGACTGGGGGTCCTGGACTTCGTCACCACCATCGCCCCAGGACTTCGCGACGTGTTCCTGACCGGCAGGATCTGCCAAGCCCTGCAAGCGTCCCAGTCGGACGGCGCCCGATACGACGCCGTCGTGGTGGACGCCCCGCCAACTGGGCGCGTCGCGCGCTTCCTCAATGTCAACCAGCAGGTCGTCGGCCTGGCTCGGGTCGGGCCCGTGCGCGACCAGGCCGAATCGATCATGGCGGTGCTGCGCTCGGGGCAGACCACGGTGCACGTCGTGACCCTGCTCGAGGAGATGCCCACGCAGGAGACCGTGGACGTGGTGGCGGAGCTGCGCGGGATCGGCCTGCCGGTCGGTGGGGTGCTGATCAACATGGTGGGAAAGCCCGTTCTCAGCGCCGGGGACCTCATCCAGGCCCAGAGCCGGCAGTTGCCTCGGGCCGAGATCGCCACCGGGTTGGCGGCCGCGGGTCTGCCCACCTCAGCCGCGGTCGTCGACGCGCTGATCGGTGAGGCCGTCGACGCCGCGGACCGGGTCGCCCTGGAGGCAGCCGAGCGTGCCGCCCTGGCATCGTTGGGTCGGCCCACCTACGAATTGCCCTGGCTGGCTGAGGGCATCGACCTCGGCGGGCTGTACGAGCTTGCCGCCGCTCTCACTGACCAGGGCTTGGGGGTGAGTGGGTCGTGACCTCGACAAGCACCGAAACGCCTGGAACTGCAGCCCCCCGCCTGGATATGGATGCGCTGCTGGCCAACCGGGGCACCGGGATCATCGTGTGCTGCGGTTCGGGCGGGGTCGGCAAGACCACAACAGCGGCAGCGCTGGCCCTGCGGGCCGCCGAGCAGGGACGACGGGTGTGCGTGCTGACCATCGACCCCGCGCGCCGGCTCGCCCAGTCGATGGGCCTTGAGCACCTGGACAACGTCCCACGCGTGGTACCCGACGTGGACCTCACGGCCGGCGGCCTCCTCGAGGCGATGATGCTGGACATGAAGCGCACCTTCGACGAGACCGTGGAGACCCACGCAGCCCCCGACCAGGCCCGGGCGATCTTCGCCAACCCTTTCTACCAATCCATGTCTTCCTCCTTCACCGGCACCCAGGAGTACATGGCCATGGAGAAACTGGGCCAACTGCGTGCCCAGGCCGATGTGGATGGGCGCTGGGACCTGATCATCGTGGACACGCCACCCTCGCGTTCCGCCCTCGACTTCCTGGACGCCCCCCAGCGGCTGGGTTCCTTCCTTGACGGCCGGACGATCAAGCTCTTCCTGGCACCGGCCCGGCTGGGTGGCCGGACCTACCTCAGAGTGTTCAACGCCGGGGTCTGGGCCATGTCCGGGATCATGAACAGGGTCTTCGGGGCGCAGATCCTCACCAATGTCCAGAGCCTGATTGTCGCCCTGGACACCATCTTCGGCGGATTCCGCGAACGCGCCGAACTGACCTACGCACACCTCCAAGCACCCGGGACCCAGATTCCTGGTCGTGGCCACCCCAGAACCCGACGCGTTGCGCGAAGCGGCCTACTTCACCCAGAGACTGGAACAGGACCGGATGACACTGGCAGGGCTCGTGCTCAACCGGGTCCACACCACCGACGCCCCGAACCTCACCGTCGAGCGCAGCCTGATGGGGGCCCAGAACTTGGCCGACCTCCCCGAACACGGACTGACCGAACGGATCCTGCGGGTGCACGCGCAACGCATGCAGCGCATCGGCCAGGAGACTCACCTGACGCAACACTTCAAAGCCGGCTTCCCACACGTCCCCATTGCCCGAGCCGCAGCCCAGGCGACCGACGTCCACGACCTCAACGGACTGCGCTCTCTCGGCACCAGCCTGGCTGCAGGCTGACACCACCTCCCGGGCCCGGCAGAGAATCCCCCGCTCGGATCCGCCAGCTGCTCACCTCGTGACGGCGGCCGGGGGACCACATGGGCACCGGGTGCCACCGAGGGATGCCTATGCGTCAATCACGCCCGGATCCTCCGAGCGAGGAGGCGACATGGACTGGGGCACGCCGGCACAGCAGCGACGGGGAATCGTGCTCCATCGCCCGGCACGCCACGAACTCCTCCAACTCCTTGGCCGCCGCCCCGGCAGCGGGCGCAGACTTCCAGCCCAGGAAATCAGTGACGGCCAGCAAATGGTCGGTACGAGTCTGCTCACGTGCCCCGTAGCAGGCCAGCACACCGGGATCCACCTTCAACCGCGCCCCCAGCCGGGCCACCGCCACCGGCGGTGCAGCCCTCACCTCGTCCGGCACGAACCCCAGCCACGGCAACGTGCACAGTTGGACAGCCAAGCCCAAGCCCTGCGCAGGGCCTCTTGCGCGGCGCGAAGCAACGAACTCGACATCCGCGGGCGTCAACGTGAAGAACCTGATCAGCTCGTCCTGCCCGATGTCGGGAAACCCCCGCAACTGATCGCGAGGAATGCCCTTCACCGCCACCTGCTCGCGCGTCATTCTGGGCGGAATGACGCTCGCTGCACCGGGTGCCACGGGATTCGTGGCACTCGCGCAACGCGCTGTCATCGAGCATGTGAGGTCGTGTTTTTCGACCGTTTGCTGTCCCGATTACCGAACCTTCTACGGGAACGGCCCAGGTCAGCACGGGTACGCGTGTTCTGATGTCCCGCAAGACCCGCCCGGTCAAGATTCCCACTCGCGTCCCCTTTACGGGACAGGTTCGGGGCCGTCGACGGACGAAGCACAGCACGGGTTACAGCGCGAAGCCAGGCTCGTCGGCAGGTGACAGCGGTCACGACCCTGGGTCAGCTCACTTGCGCGCCCGCTCACTGGGGCGATGCCGCGTCGCGAGTGTCACCGTCTGGCAGGG
>JGI20194J14741_1000039_pt1 | contig 19216 bp, 14 predicted proteins | sample NGESurshal092012_5_FD_14741 | JGI IMG/M metagenome (IMG submission 14741) | reverse complement strand
CTGCTCGGCCGCAACGGCGCCGGCAAGTCCACGCTGCTCAAGACCCTGGCCGGGCTAATCCGGCCGGCCTCCGGAACGATCGAATACGAGGGGCACAACATCGCCGGCATGCCGGCGCCGGACATCGCGCGCATGGGCATCGGCTACGTGCCGCAGGGCCGCGGCCTGTTCGCGGGCATGACGGTGAAGGAGAACCTCGCGCTCGGCCGCCTGGCGCGCAAGACCGACGGCAGTAACGGCGTGGTCTGGAGCGAGGATAAAATCTTCGAATATTTTCCGCGCCTGAAAGAGCGGATGGACATCGCGGCCGACTATCTTTCCGGTGGCGAGCAACAAATGGTGGCGGTCGCACGCGCGCTGTCGGGAAACGTCAAGCTGCTGCTGCTGGACGAGCCGTTCGAGGGGTTGGCGCCGAACGTGGTGCTGGAACTGTTCAAGGTGTTCGATCAGCTGCGCCGGCACGCCTCGATCGTGATCGTCGAGCATAACTTGGATCTGGTGCTGGCGCTGGCCGACCGTGTGTTCGCGCTCGAGCGCGGCGCGGTGTTCCATCAGGGACCCGCGACGGCGCTGCTCACCGATTTGAACTACCGCAAGCAGATCCTGTGGCTGTAGCGAGCGCCGCCCGAAATCTGATTGTCGTCGGCCAGGGCGCAGCCGGTCTTGCCGCCGCATTGGCGGCCGCTGAGGCAGCGCGCACCTACGGCCGGCCGATCAATGTCACGCTCGCCGATAAGGCCACGCAAGACGAAGCCGGCGGCAATACGCGCTGGTCGCCGTCCAACATGCGCATGGCATCAACCGACCGCGTCGAGCCGAGCTTCGTGCACGACATGCTGGCAGCCAGCAATTTCCAGGGTGACGAGAGCTATTTCGCGCGGCTTGCCAAGGAAGCGCCGGCGACGGTCAAGTGGCTCGCATCGCACGGCATCGAATTCATTCAGCCGACCTATTATCTGGCGAAGGGCCCGCCGCGCATTCAGCCGGTCGGCGGCGGCCCGACCCTTGTGAAAGAGCTGACGCGGGCGGCCAAGCTTGCGGGCGTGGTGTTCCGCTACGGTTGCGTCGCGCGCGAGATCGCCATTAAGAACGATCGCATCACCGGTCTTGTGGTCGAGCAGAACGGCATGCGCCAGACATTGGCGGCGGACGCCATCGTGCTTGCTTGTGGTGGTTTTCAGGGCAATGCCGACATGATGCGCGCGCATTTTGGCGATGGCGCCGCGACGATGCGGCTGATATCGCCCGGTACGCGATTTAATACCGGCGACGGCATTAGAATGGCCCAGCGGCTCGGCGCCGATCGTTCGGGTGATTGGAACGGCATGCATGCCGAGCCGGTCGATGCGCGCGCCAGGAATTCCGCGCCGGTGGTGCTGGTCTATCCCTACGGCATCGTGGTCGATAAAAACGGCCGCCGTTTCTTCGACGAGGGCGGCGGCCTGGTGCACGAAACCTGGGAGTGGTTCGCTCGCGCCATCCATTTCAAGGCGCCGGGCTCGATGGCCTATGCGATCCTCGACAGCCGGTTGTTCGAAATTGCCGACTATCAGCGCGCCATTCGCTCTGAACTGCCGCCGGTGTCCGCTCACACGCTCGCCGAGCTGGCGAAACTCATCGGCGTGGATGCCGACAACCTCGTGGCGACGGTTGCGGCCTACAATGCCGCCTGCGTGGGTGACCCAAATCTTTTCGACGCGACCCGCTGCGACGGGCTTGCGGCCGCGCAAACGCTGCAGCCGCCGAAGTCGAACTGGGCGCGCACCGTCAGTGTGCCGCCCTTCCTCGCCTATCCGCTGGCCGGCGCCGTGGCGTACACATTTGGTGGCCTCGCAACCGACGACCACGCCCGCGTGCTGCGCGACGGCGCGCCAATCCCCGGCCTCTTTGCTGCCGGCGAGATTACCGGGCATTTCTATGCGACTGCGCCGAATGCCGTCTCAGTGCTGCGCGCGTTTGTATTCGGCAGGATTGCTGGGCACGAAGCGGCTGAAAATTTGGCGGCTGGATAGGCCGCAACGATCGCTACGTGGGTCTCGCCGCCTACCCAATGTTTAATGAAAGCCGCACCGCGGCCAGCTTCAACGCCGCCGATGATAAGATGTGTCGCGTAATATTTCGCCGCAAACACACTGTGTTTACGCGTTTGGTCAGTTTTCTGTTTCAGCCGTCAATCAGCGCATTGGGCTTGGCAAAACGTTCCAACGCCGATGAGTCTTCGATGACGATATCGCGTCCGGAACTTTTCACGCCAAATTTTGCCAGCAGCGCCAGATTTCGCGACAGATTTTCCGGCGTCATCCCCAAGCGTGACGCAAGAGTTCGCTTGTCGAACATCAGTTCGACGCGCTGATGATCACCTTGCTGGTGATTGGTCTTCAGAATCCAGTTGGCCAATCGCTCGGCGCTGGTGCGTAATTTCTCGCTCTTCAGCGAACGCACGACGACGCGGTAGCGATCGGCCAGTTCATTGACGATGGAGCGCGCGAAGGCGGCATCGCGCCCGAACACCTCGCGCACGGTCTGCGCCGGAATCATGAGGATCTGCGCGGGCGAGAGGGTGCGCGCCGACTTGAGATAGACCTCGTCGCGGATGACCGCCGCCAGGATGAACGTCGTCTCCGGCCGCATGATGTCGATCGTGGTTTCATGCCCATTATGGGCGCTGAACATTTCGACCGAACCGTCGACCACGATATGCAGAAAATCCGGCAAGTCGCCTTCGTTGATCAGGGTCGTGTGCGGCGGGAAGCGTTGCAGAAACGCGGCACCGACCAGCTTCTCGAAATTCGCTTCGCTCATATCGCAAAACAGCGGCAGGGCGCGGATGAGCTTCCAATCGGATTGACGCACGGTTTTCTCCAGGCTGCGGGGATTCGCGACGATCGCTCACAATCTAGGCCGGCAGCGTCACACGCGACTTGATAAAGATCAAATTGAAGTCGCGGTAAAGTCAACCGGCAATCCGATATAAGTAAAGCCAAATTGTCGCGGGCAAAACCGAAGTATTATTGATCAACGTCAAAGCATTCGTCGGATTCCCCCGCTTATGTCGCCCCGGACGATTTGCGATCGACAGGAGCGGGCGCCATATGCAAGCAAAAGCGGCCACCGGTGTTCCAGGCCAAGGCCGCGCACTCTGGATGTCCACCATCGCCTTCACCGTGTGCTTCGCGGTGTGGACCATCTTCGCCATCATCGGCGTGCAGATTAAGGATCAGCTCGGCCTCAACGAGACCCAGTTCGGTCTCTTGGTCGGCACACCGATTCTTACCGGCTCGCTGGTCCGCATCTTTCTCGGCATCTGGACCGACCAATATGGTGGCCGGGTCGTCTTCACGCTGACGATGTTGGCGGCAGCGATTGCGACGTTCCTGCTGTCATGGGCCACAACCTATCCGCAGATGCTGATCGCTGCGCTCGGCGTCGGCACCGCCGGTGGTTCGTTTGCGGTTGGTGTCGCCTATGTGTCGCACTGGTATCCCGCCGACAAACAGGGCACCGCGCTCGGCATTTTTGGGGCTGGCAATGTTGGCGCGGCCCTGACAATCTTTTTCGCACCGTTCGTGCTCGTCGCGTACGGCTGGCAAACAGTGGCGCAGGTCTGGGCTCTCGCTCTCGTTTTGATGGCGGTGTTGTTCTGGCTACTTGCCGGCGATGATCCGGTCACTCGCTCGCGCCGTATAACTGGCGAGCGGGCGAAGAGCTTGCTGGACCAGCTCGCGCCCTTGAAGCATGTTCAGGTCTGGCGCTTTTCGCTCTACTACTTCTGCACTTTCGGCGCCGCTGTCGCGTTGTCGCTGTGGCTGCCGCGCTATCTGATCGACGTGTATGGTCTCGCCATCTCAAAGGCAGGCATGGTCGGAGTTCTGTTTTCCCTGCCGGCCGCCGCCTTTCGCGCCTATGGCGGCCATCTTGCGGACAAATACGGCGCCCGGCAAGTGATGTACTGGACCTTCAGCGTCGCTGCTGTCAGTACGTTCCTTCTTTCTTATCCGCCGACCGATTATATCGTTCGAGGCATACACGGGCCAATCGCCTTTCACCTTGAGATCGGCCTCGTCAGTTTTGCCGCGCTCCTGTCCGTCCTGGGGTTCTTCTTGAGCCTCGGTATGGCCGCCGTGTTCAAGCACATCCCGGTCTATTATCCGAACAATGTCGGCGCAGTGGGAGGCCTCGTCGGCATGATCGGCGGGCTCGGCGGCTTCGTCCTGCCGATTGCCTTTGGCGCAGTCATTGATCTGACGGGTGTGTGGACGAGCTGCTTCATGTTGCTGTTCGTGGGCGTCGCGGTCGCATTTACATGGATGCATGTAGCTGTCCGGAGCATGGAGCGTGGCGTGGCTGAACCCATGCTGCGCCGCCTCCCGGAACTTCCCGAGATGCAGGAGATCCACGAGGAGAAACATGTCGGCGTGCTCGGCCCGCATCTCATCGAAGACTGGCGGCCCGAGGATGCCGCATTCTGGAACAAGACCGGTCGCGCCATCGCCCAACGCAATCTGTGGCTCTCGATCCCGGCGTTGCTGATCGCGTTTGCGGTATGGATGGTGTGGTCTGTCGTCGTTGCCATGCTTCCGGCGGTCGGGTTCGAGTTCACTAACGATGAGTTGTTCTGGCTCGCGGCGCTGCCGGGGCTTTCTGGTGCGACGCTAAGAATTTTCTATTCCTTCATGCCGCCGATCTTCGGCGGGCGGTTATGGACGACGCTGGCGACCTGGTCGCTCATGATCCCGGCGGTCGGCATCGGGCTTGCTGTACAAAATCCGAATACGCCCTATTTCTTGTTCCTCGGCCTCGCGCTCTTGTGCGGCCTTGGCGGCGGCAACTTCGCCTCCTCGATGGCGAATATCAGCTTCTTCTTCCCGAAGGCGGAGAAGGGCAACGCGCTCGCGCTCAATGCCGGCCTCGGCAATCTTGGCGTGAGCGTGGTGCAGTTCGTCATTCCGCTGGTGATCACCGCGGGTGTGTTCGGCTGGTTCGGCGGCGATCCGCAAGCCGCCGNGGGCGGAACCACCAAGATATGGCTGCAGAATGCCGGCTTCATCTGGGTGCCGTTCATCGCGGCGTCGGCCTTCGCGGCCTGGTTCGGCATGAACGACATCGCGGTGATGAAGGCCTCGTTCGTCGATCAGGCGGTGATCTTCAAGCGCAAGCATAATTGGCTGATGTGCTGGCTCTATACCGGCACCTTCGGCTCGTTCATCGGCTATTCGGCGGGCTTCCCGCTCTTGGCCAAGACCGAGTTCCCGCAGGTCGACTCGCTCAAGTTCATCTTCCTCGGGCCGCTGGTNGGCGCGCTGTCGCGCTCGGCGACCGGTTGGCTATCGGATCGCTACGGCGGCGGCCGCGTCACCTTCTGGGTGTTCGTGCTGATGATCGCGGCGGTCGCGGGCGTTCTCTACTTCCTCGGCATTAAGGATCAGCCGGAAGCGTTCTGGGGATTCTTCGCGATGTTCATGATCCTGTTCTTCGCGACCGGNGTGGGCAATGCGTCCACTTTCCAGATGATCCCGGCGATCATGCGCGCGGAAATTCCGCGGCTGGAGCCCGGCATGCAGCCGGTCGCACGGCAGAAACAGGCCGAGATGGAGTCGGCGGCGATCATCGGCTTCACCTCGGCGATCGCGGCCTATGGCGCCTTCTTCATCCCGAAGAGCTACGGCACCTCGATCGCGCTCACCGGCGGGCCGAGCATGGCGCTATGGGGCTTCATGATCTTCTACGTCACCTGTCTGGCCATCACCTGGGGCTTCTACACCCGCCGCGGCGGTCTGCTGCGCGACATCGAACGTGGCCGCGCATCGCCGCCTAATGCCCCGCAACCGGCCGAATGAAGGAACTTAGACGATGAGCCATTTTCTCGACCGCCTGACGTTCTTTAATCGCGCCGGCGAAACATTCTCCGATGGGCATGGCATCACCACCAACGAAGACCGGCGCTGGGAGGACGGCTACCGCAAGCGTTGGCAGCACGACAAGATCGTGCGTTCGACCCATGGCGTGAATTGCACCGGATCGTGTTCCTGGAAGATTTACGTCAAAGGCGGCATCGTCACCTGGGAAACGCAGCAGACCGACTATCCGCGCACGCGGCCCGACCTGCCGAATCACGAGCCACGCGGCTGTGCCCGTGGCGCGAGCTACAGTTGGTACCTCTATTCCGGCAACCGCGTGAAATATCCGCTGGTGCGTTCGCGGCTGCTCAGGCTATGGCGCGAAGCGCGCGTGCTGATGACGCCGGTCGCGGCGTGGAAATCCATCGTGGAAAATCCGGGCAAGCGCGCTGCCTACGTGCAGAAGCGCGGCCTTGGCGGCTTCGTTCGCTCGACCTGGGATGAGGTCAACGAACTCATTGCTGCGGCGAATGCTTATACGGTGAAGAGCTACGGGCCGGATCGTGTGTTCGGCTTCTCGCCGATCCCCGCGATGTCGATGATCAGCTATGCCGCGGGCTCGCGCTATCTGTCGCTGCTCGGCGGCGTTAACTTGTCATTCTACGACTGGTACTGCGACCTGCCGCCGGCGAGCCCACAGACCTGGGGCGAGCAGACCGACGTCCCCGAAAGCGCTGACTGGTACAATTCGAGCTTCCTCATCCTGTGGGGATCGAACGTCCCGCAGACGCGCACGCCCGACGCTCATTTTTATACCGAGGCCCGCTACAAGGGCGCCAAGAGCGTGGTGATCTGTCCGGATTATTCCGAAGCTTCGAAATTCGCCGATCTTTGGATGTCGCCGAAGCAAGGCACCGATGCCGCGCTCGGCATGGCGATGGGCCACGTCATCCTGCGCGAATTCCACGTCGACCGGCAGGCCAAGTATTTCCAGGACTACGCGCGGCAATACACCGACATGCCCATGTTGGTGCGTCTGGTGAAACAGGGCGCGCATTACGTGCCGGAGCGCTTCATTCGCGCTTCGGATGTTCTGAAGTCGTGCGGCGAGGCCAATAATCCGGAGTGGAAGACGCTGGCCTATGACGAGACCAGCAACGCGATCGTCGTGCCGAAAGGCTCGGTCGGGTTCCGCTGGGGCGAGAAGGGCAAGTGGAANCTCGAGCAGAAGGCCTCGNNCGGNCAAGACANCAAGCTGCGGCTNTCGCTCGCCGGCATCAAGGACGACGTNNCNGCGGTCGGCTTTCCCTATTTCGGCAATCGCGAGCACGATCATTTCCTCGGCACGGATCATCCCGGCGTGCTGATACGCAACGTGCCGGTGAAGAAACTGCAGCTGGTCGAGGGCGAGACGCTGGTCGCGTCGGTGTACGACCTGTTCGTCGCGAATTACGGCGTCGATCGCGGCTTCGGCGGCGAACACTTGGCAAAGAGCTACGACGACCTGCAGCCCTACACACCGGCCTGGGCGGAAAAAATTACCGGCGTGCCGCGCGATCAGATCATCACGACGGCGCGCGAGTTCGCGCTCAATGCGGAAAAGACCAACGGCCGCTCAATGGTCATCGTCGGCGCCGGTCTTAACCACTGGTACCACATGGATATGAACTACCGCGGTATCATCAACATGCTGGTGATGTGCGGATGCGTCGGTCAATCCGGTGGCGGCTGGTCGCATTATGTCGGCCAAGAAAAGCTACGCCCGCAAACCGGCTGGCTGCCGCTCGCCTTCGCGCTCGACTGGAACCGCCCGCCGCGGCAGATGAATGCCACCTCGGCGTTTTACGCCCATACCGACCAGTGGCGCTACGAGACGCTCGATGTCTCCGAGATTCTCTCGCCGACGGCGCCGGCGGGTCCATGGGACGGAGCGTTGATCGATTACAATGTGCGCGCCGAGCGCATGGGCTGGCTGCCGTCGGCGCCGCAGCTGCAGGCCAACCCCCTCGAAGTGTCCAAACAGGTTGCCGCGTCAGGCCTGGAGGCGAAGGACTACGTCGCCAAGGCCCTGAAATCCGGCGCGTTGAAGCTGGCCTGCGACGACCCGGACAATCCGAAAAACTGGCCGCGCAATCTTTTCGTCTGGCGTTCCAATCTGCTGGGGGCGTCGGGCAAGGGCCATGAGTATTTTCTCAAGCACCTGCTCGGCACCAAACACGGCGTGATGGGCAAGGATCTCGGCGAGGACGGCAAGAAGAAGCCGAGCGAGGTCGTGTGGCACGATGCGGCGCCGGAAGGAAAGCTCGATTTGCTGGTCACGCTCGATTTCCGCATGTCCACGACCTGCATGTATTCCGACGTCGTGCTGCCGACGGCGACCTGGTACGAGAAAAACGATCTCAACACCTCCGACATGCATCCCTTCATTCATCCGCTGAGTTCGGCGATCGATCCGGTTTGGGAGTCGCGCAANGANTGGGAGATNTACAAAGGCATCGCCAAGGCGTTNTCGAAAGTCGCGCCCGAGGTGCTCGGCGTCGAGCAGGATTTGATGCTGACGCCGATCCTGCATGACACGCCGCTGGAAATTGCGCAGGCGCTCGACGTCAAGGATTGGAAGAAAGGCGAGATCGATCCGATTCCCGGCAAGACCATGCCGCAGGTCGCCGTGATCGAGCGNGATTATCCAAATCTCTACAAGAAGTATACGTCGCTCGGACCNCTGATGGCCAAGCTCGGCAATGGCGGCAAGGGCATGAACTGGAATACCGAGCACGAAGTCGAGTTCCTCAANCGGCTCAACGGCGCCGTCACCGAGGAAGGCGCGAGCAAAGGCCTGGCGCGNATCGAAAGCGACATCGATGCCTGCGAAGTCGTCCTCAGCCTTGCACCGGAGACCAACGGCGAGGTGGCGGTCAAGGCGTGGACCTCGCTCGAAGGTTTCACCGGACGCGAGCATACCCATCTTGCGGTTCCAAAAGAGGACGAAAAGATTCGCTTCCGCGATATCGTCGCGCAACCGCGCAAGATCATCTCGTCGCCGATCTGGTCCGGGCTCGAATCCGAGAAGGTCTGCTACAACGCCGGCTATACCAACGTGCACGAGCTGATCCCGTGGCGCACGCTCACCGGCCGCCAGCAGCTCTATCAAGACCATTTGTGGATGCGGGCGTTCGGCGAAGGCTTCTGCGTCTACCGTCCGCCGATCGATACCAAATCGGTCAATCCGATCATCGATCGCAAGCCGAACGGCAACGCGCCGATCGTGCTCAACTTCATCACGCCGCATCAGAAGTGGGGCATCCACTCGACCTACACCGACAACCTTCTGATGCTGACGTTGTCGCGTGGCGGCCCGATCGTGTGGATCAGTGAAATCGACGCTCGCAAGGCCGGCATTGTCGACAACGACTGGATCGAGGCGTTCAACGGCAACGGCGCCTTGGTCGCCCGCGCGGTGGTGTCCCAGCGCGTGAAGCAAGGCATGTGCATGATGTACCACGCGCAGGAGAAGATCGTGAACGTGCCGGGCTCGGAGATGACCGGCCAGCGCGGCGGCATCCACAACTCGGTGACCCGCGCGGTGCTCAAGCCGACCCATATGATCGGCGGTTACGCGCAACAATCCTACGGCTTCAACTATTACGGCACGGTCGGGTCCAACCGTGACGAATTCGTCGTCGTGCGCAAAATGTCGAAGGTCGATTGGCTCGACACGCCGACCACCGATCAACCCGAAGCTTTGGCCGTCGCGCCCAAGTCCACGATCAAGCTGGAGGCCGCAGAATGAAAGTCCGCGCGCAAATCGCGATGGTGCTCAATCTCGACAAGTGCATNGGGTGTCACACCTGTTCGGTCACCTGNAAGAACGTNTGGACCAGCCGAGAAGGCATGGAATACGCCTGGTTCAACAACGTCGAGACCAAGCCGGGCATCGGCTATCCGAAGGATTGGGAAAACCAGAAGCGCTGGAACGGCGGCTGGCGTCGTAAGAACAACGGCAAGATCGAGCCGAAGATCGGTTCGAAATGGCGGGTGCTGGCGAATATTTTCGCCAATCCCGATTTGCCGGAGATCGACGACTACTACGAACCGTTCACCTTCGACTACGAACACCTGCAGAAATCCCCGGAAATGGCAGCCATGCCGACCGCGCGCCCGCGTTCGCTGATCTCCGGCAAGCGCATGGAAAAGATCGAGTGGGGCCCCAATTGGGAGGAAATCCTCGGCGGCGAGTTCGCCAAACGCTCGCAGGATTACAATTTCGAGGGCGTGCAAAAGGATATCTACGGGCAGTTCGAAAACACCTTCATGATGTATCTGCCGCGGCTGTGCGAGCACTGCCTCAACCCGGCATGCGTGGCCGCCTGTCCGTCCGGCGCGATCTACAAGCGCGAGGAAGACGGCATCGTGCTGATCGACCAAGACAAGTGCCGCGGCTGGCGCATGTGCGTGTCGGGCTGCCCCTACAAGAAGGTCTATTACAACTGGTCGAGCGGAAAATCCGAGAAGTGCATCTTCTGCTATCCGCGCATCGAGGCGGGGCAGCCGACCGTGTGCTCGGAGACTTGCGTCGGGCGCATCCGCTATCTCGGCGTCGTGCTCTATGACGCGGATCGCATCGAAGAAGCGGCGAGCGCCGAGAGCGAGCAGGATCTTTATGAGGCGCAGCTTTCGATCTTCCTCGATCCAAAGGATCCCAAGGTGATCGCGCAGGCGCGCGCCGACGGCATCGCGGAGAACTGGCTGGAAGGCGCGCGGCGCTCCCCGATCTGGAAAATGGCGATGGAGTGGAAGGTCGCGTTCCCGCTGCATCCCGAATACCGCACGCTGCCGATGGTCTGGTACGTGCCGCCGCTCTCGCCGATCCAGTCGGCGGCGGCGGCCGGCAAGATCGGTCACGACGGCGAAATGCCGGACGTGCGCAGCTTGCGCATCCCGCTGAAATATCTCGCCAATCTGCTTACCGCCGGCAAGGAGGAGCCGATCGCGCTCGGCCTCGAACGCATGCTGGCGATGCGCGCCTATATGCGGGCCAAGACCGTGGACGGCGTGATCGACGAAGCGATCGCCAAGCGGGTGGGCCTCAGCGCGCTCGCGATCGAGGACATGTACCAGACCATGGCGATCGCCAATTACGAGGACCGCTTCGTCATTCCGACCGCGCATCGCGAGACCAACGAAGACGCCTATGACCTGCGCGGCTCGTGCGGCTTTTCGTTCGGCAACGGCTGCTCGGGTGGCACGACCGAAGCCAATTTGTTCGGCACGCCCAAAAGCGGGAATAAGCGCGCCAAGACGCCGATGGAGGTCGTGTGATGATCAAGGCGTTGAAGGCGCTCTCGGCCCTGCTGACCTACCCCACCGCAGAACTGCAACTGGCGGCCGGCGAGATCAGCGAGGCGATCGAAAACGACGCGGCGATATCGTTCGGCGTGCGCAATCAATTGCACCGCTTGCTGACGGAACTCGCCACCGACGATCTTTATGATTTGCAGGAGCGTTACGTGCTCCTGTTCGATCATTCGCGTTCTCTGTCCCTGCATTTGTTCGAGCACGTGCATGGTGAGAGCCGTGACCGCGGTCAGGCCATGATCGACCTCAAGGCGCAATACGAGAAAGCCGGCCTGTTCCTGAGTGCGGCCGAATTGCCGGATTTCCTGCCGCTGTTCCTGGAATTTCTCTCGACGCTGCCGGCCCAGGAGGCCCGCGATATGCTGGGCCAGCCCGCGCATATCCTGGCCGCCATGGCGGAACGATTGCGCAAGCGCGGCTCGCCTTACGAAGCCGTGTTCCGTGCGCTGGTCGCGCTGGCGGCGGCCAAGCCGAAGGAGGACGAAGTCTCCGCTCTGCTCGCCTTGCCCGATCCGGACGCCAGCGACTTTGTGGCGCTCGATGCCGCCTGGGAGGACGAACAGGTGACTTTCGGTCCCGGCGCCAGCGACGGCTGCAAGGACGGGCTGATCGCGCGTATCCGCGGTGGCCTGCGGCCCGCGCCGGACATGCCGGCGGCAGCCGCCCACACCGTCCCGCCGCGCCAATGAGGACATGGTCATGCCCGAACTGATCAATTACATCGTTTTCGGCTGGTATCCCTATCTCTGCCTGACCGTGTTCCTGTTCGGCAGCGTGCTGCGCTTCGACCGCGAGCAGTACACCTGGCGCAGCGGATCGAGCCAGCTCCTGCGCCGCCGCCAGCTGACCTGGGGCTCCAACCTGTTCCATGTCGGCATCCTGGTCATCTTCCTTGGCCATTTCGGCGGCCTGTTAACGCCGATCTGGATATTCGACGCGCTCGGCATTTCGCACACCTTCAAGCAGTGGATGGCGATCGGCGTCGGCGGCGTTGCCGGCGTCATGTGCTTCATCGGGATCACGCTGCTGGTGCATCGCCGGCTGTTCGATGCGCGCATCCGCACCACCTCGTCGTTCGGCGATATCGCGATCCTGCTGCTGCTCTATGCCCAGCTCACGCTCGGGCTCGCCACCATCAGCGTCTCGCTTGAGCACCTCGACGGCCACGTGATGGTGACGTTCATGACCTGGGCGCAGGGCATCCTGCGCCTGCAACCGGGCGTCTCCGCGCTGATTGCCGACGTGCCGCTGATCTTCAAGCTGCACCTCGCCCTCGGCATGACGGTCTTCCTGCTGTTCCCGTTCACCCGCCTGGTGCATGTCTGGAGCGCGCCGATCTGGTATCTCGGCCGGCGCGGCTATCAGGTGGTGCGCACAACGCGGACGCGCGGGGCCTTGCGTGCGGAGTGGCCGCGATGACAGCCTGCTCGGCCCACGCGCAGATACCGGCAGAAAAACCGGTTGCGGTCAGCGTGAACGGCGTATCGATCGCCCGCGACGCCATCGTGCGCGAAATGCAGCACCACGCGGCGCCCAAGCCGATCGCGGCCTGGCAGCAGGCCGCGCGCGCGCTGGTCATCCGCGAGCTGCTGTTGCAGGAGGCGCGCCGCCTCGCTATCGCAGCGCAACCGCTGAGTGACGGCGACGGACGCCGCGAAACCGACGAAGAAGCAATCATCCGCGGTCTGATCGATCGCGAGGTTACGGTCCCCGAACCGGACGATGAAACCTGCCGGCGCTATTACGACCGCAACGGCGCGCGCTTCCGCTCGCCCGATATCTACGAGGCCTCGCACATCCTGTTTGCGGCGCTGGCCTCGAATCGCGCGGCGCATGCCAAGGCACACGAGGATGCCGCCGCGGTGCTCGCCGAACTGCGCGAGCAGCCCTCGCGGTTTGCCGAACTTGCGCAGGCGCATTCGCGCTGCCCGTCGGCGGCGCAGGGCGGCAATCTCGGCCAGATCACCGCCGGGCAAACGACGCCTGAATTCGAGCAGGCCCTTATCGCGCTTTCGCCAGGGCAACTGTGCGAGGCGCCGGTCGCGACGCGTTACGGCTTCCATGTCATCCGGCTCGACCGCAAACATGGGGGCCGGATGCTACCCTTTGAGGTGGTCGCCGGGCGCATCGCCGACTATCTGCGCGAATGTGTGCGGCGGCGGGCCGATGCACAATACGTCGCGCGGCTGGTATCGGCGGCACGGATCGAGGGGATCGAACTGGCCGGCGCCGACGCGCTGCGCGTGCATTAGCGCATGATCCCGAAAAGTGGAAACCGGTTTTCGGACAAGATCATGCGCAAGCAAATGAAAGGGCCATGATCATGCTCGGTGATTTGCTGGCCAGCCTGACCGACGAGGCGACGGCGCTCGAAACGATTCTGAGCGCGGGCGATCTGAAATTGCTGGCGGCGGCGCAAGAGCTGGCCGCCGCCGACGGGCTTGATCTTGCAGCCTTCGTGACCCAAACGGTGCAACGCTACACCAACGAAGCCTCCGATGAGGAATGGGTCACGCTGATGGGCCTGCTCAATCGTTCACCAGATCCCGGCACGACGTGTTTGCAGCGGGCCTTCGAGCACGCGCTGCGCGGCTAGGGCTGCGGCCGGCGGCCGCGAAAAAATTTGTCGCCGCGCAGGGTCGCGGAAAAACATGGGCGACAATGGGGAGGCGTTATGAACGCGGTTGCTCGTCTGCGGGCCCATCGGGGGCCGGTGCTGCTGTCCTACGGCTTCCGGCCGTTCTTTCTGTTCGGCGCCATCTATGCCGGGCTCGCCATCCTGGCCTGGCTGCCGATGTTCAACGGCGAGCTGGCATTGTCGACAGCCTTCGGCCCCATCGATTGGCACGTGCATGAACTGCTCTACGGCTATCTGCCGGCGGTGGTGACCGGCTTCCTGCTCACCGCGATCCCAAATTGGACCGGGCGGCTGCCGCTCCAAGGCATGCCGTTGCTCACGCTGGTGGCGGTATGGCTGGCCGGCCGCGTGGCGGTCACCTTTTCCGCAGAGATCGGCTGGCTGTCGGCCGCAATCATAGACGTCAGCTTTCTGATTCTGGTCGTGGCCGCGACGGCGCGCGAAATCGTTGCCGGCAATAATTGGCGAAATCTTCGGGTCGTCGTCATGGTGACGTTGCTGCTCGCCGGCAACATCGCGTTTCATCTCGAGGCGCATTTTAATGGCAGTGCCGAATACGGCGCCCGCATCGGCATCGCCGCCACCGTGCTGCTCATCGTGGTGATCGGCGGACGCATCATTCCCAGTTTCACCCACAATTGGCTGACGCGGGAAAACCCAGGCCGGCTACCGGTGCCGTTCGCGCGCTTCGATGTCGCGGTGATCGGCTTGAGTGCCGCGACACTGGCGCTGTGGACCGCGCAGCCGGTCGGCAGAATAACCGCAGCTGCGCTCGCCGCCACCGGCGCACTGCATATCGTGCGCTTGGCCCGCTGGGCCGGGGATCGAACTTGGCGCGATCGGTTGGTGCTGATTCTGCACGTCGGCTACGCATTCGTGCCGCTCGGATTTCTGCTCGCCAGCGCGGCGGCTATCGATATCGTCCCCGCCGACACCGGAGTCCATGCCTGGACCATCGGCGCGGCCGGCACGATGACGCTGGCCGTGATGACGCGCGCTAGCCTTGGCCATACCGGCAAGGCGCTCAGCGCTTCGGCGCTAACGCAGGCGATCTATGCCGCCGTCGTCATCGCCGCGCTCGCGCGCATCTGTTCGTCGCTGGAACCGGCTTGGAATGAGCAGTTGTTGCAAATCTCAGCGTTCGCTTGGGTGGCGGCGTTTTTCGGCTTTGCCGCATCGTTCGGACCGTTACTCATTGGCGCGCAGCGGAACAAAGAACCGCAGCAGTAAACAGGCGACGAAAATTGGACGCGTGAATTGGATTGAGCGCGGAAAAGAAATGTCCTCGATCGATCGCAACCTGGCAGGATATCTTCCGCTCGCCACCCGCGCGCTGCCGTGGCTGGCGGGCGTGACGGCGCTCGCGTTCGCCGTCGGGCTGGTTCAGGCGTTCAATGCGCCCGACGATTTCCAACAGGGCGCCACCGTGCTGCTCATGTTCCTGCATGTTCCGGCCGCGTGGCTGATCACGCTGATTTGGGTCGTAATGAGCATTGCCGCCATCGTAACGCTGGTATGGCGGCATCCGCTGGCCGATATCGCGGCAAAAACCGCGGCTCCGATCGGGGCTGCGTTCACGTTTCTGTGCCTCGTCACCGGCTCGCTTTGGGAACGGCCGATGCTGGGAACCTATTGGGTGTGGGATGCGCGACAAACATCCGTGCTGGTGCTGTTTTTGATGTATCTCGGCTTGCTCGCGCTTTACTGGACCGAGGAGCATCTCGCGCGCGTAGCAAAGCTCGCGGCCATCCTGATCCTGGCCGGGGCGACCGTTCTGCCGATCATCAGGTTTTCAGTCGTATGGTGGAACACCCTGCATCAGTCAGCCGCGCTGGGTCGCTTTGGCGCGCCGGCGATTCATTCGTCGATTCTAACGCCGCTGCTGCTGATGGCGCTGGCATTTATCTTCCTCTTCATGACGCTGCATGTGGCGGCGATGCGCAATGAAATTCTACGGCAGCGCGTGCGGGCGTTGCGGCTGCTGCACGTCGCGCGAGGCGAAACCGTGGATCTAGGGGCATAATGATGTATTCAAATCGGGTCTGCGAGAGGCTGCATGACGAGCATATGGCGACGCTTGCGTTGCTGGAAAAATTGGAGCGCTTCGTTGCCAATAATAAGCCGCCTGAGGCGATCGATGCCGGTGCGCGGACGCTGCTGGTCGATCTTGCCGTAGCCTTCGAGAACGAGATCTGGCGCCACTTCGGCTTTGAAGAGAAACATCTGTTCGATTATTTTGCGCAGTCCGGCGACGCCGAAATGGCGCAGCATCTCACGACCGAACACGAGCAAATCAGAAATGTCGGCGTGCGCATCATTGCGATGGCGCGCGCCGCCGCGGCATCCGGATTTTTGCCGCCGGCCTGGAGCGAGTTCCGCCTGCTGGCCCGGCAACTCGCCGAGCAACTAACGGCACACGTCCATAAGGAGGAGGGTGTTCTGGTTCCGCTCCTGCAGGACAGCATGGATAGCGATACCGAAGAGCAGCTCTATACGGCCTATGTGATGAACGAAGAGGCCTTTTAGACGGTGCGCAACGCCGCGCATTGATCACTGACCTTGAGTGCCGGGAGCGGCCATGGGATTAAACGGCCACGGAATGCCGGGACTTCGCGCGCGCCAAATAGGTATCGAAAACCGACGCCACGAGGCGCATGTAAGGGCGGCCTTTTTCGGTGATCCGGATGCGATGGTCGTCGATCAGCACACTGCCGTTTTCCTGAAACGGCTGCAATGACTCCAGCTCGTCGGAAAAATCGTTGGCGACGTCGAAATTGAACTCGCCTGCGATCGCGTCCAGATCCACCGCCATGTCGCACATCAGCCGCTCGATGATATTGCCGCGCAAGCGATCATCGTCGGACAAGACGATGCCCTTCACCGTGGCCAGCTTGCCCTCCGCAATCGCGCGCGAATAATTTCCCACGGCGGGGGCATTCTGCGCAAAGCCCTGCGGCAGGCGGCTGATCGCCGAAGCGCCCAAGCCCACCAGCGCATCGGCGTCGTCGTCGGTATAGCCTTGAAAATTTCGCTGCAGCCGTCCGCTGCTCGCGGCCGGCGCCAACTGATCGTCCGGTCGCGCATAGTGATCGAGGCCGATCGGCTGATAGCCGAATTGCACCAAGGTTTCGTGCGCGGCTTGGGCTTGCGCCAGCCGCTCCTGCGACGACGGCAAGTCGGATTGATCGATCAGTCGCTGCTGCGGCCTGAACCAGGGCACATGGGCGTAACCGAAAACCGCGACCCGCTGCGGCTTCAACGTATGGGCCAAAGTGGCGGTCCGCCGCACGTCGGCAACGGTCTGCTTGGGCAGGCCGTACATCAAATCGATATTGATGCGGTCGATCCCGAACTCGTTCAGCATGTCGGCCGCGGCCTTGACGGTGTCGAAGGGCTGGATGCGGCCGGCGGCCTGCTGCACATGCGCGCTGAAGTCTTGCACGCCGAGGCTCGCGCGATTGACGCCGATGTCGCGCAGCGCCTGCAGCAGCGACCGCGTGACATAGCGCGGATCCAATTCGATCGCGTGTTCGCGGATCGCCGAGAGATCGAAACGGTGGGCGAGCTCGTCGGTGACGAATTTGAGCAAATCGGCGTCGAGGATCGAGGGTGTTCCGCCGCCCCAATGGATATGAGTGACTTTACGTCGGCCGGCATGGCTGGCGACCAGCGCGATCTCTTCGACAAGACGCTGCGCGTAGGCCGCGATCGGCTCGTCTCGCAGCATCGCCTTGGTATGGCAGCCGCAGTAGTGGCAAAGCTCCCGGCAAAACGGAACGTGCAGATATAAGGAGAGCGTGGCTTCGCCGGGGAGGCCGGCAAGCCACGAGCGATAGACATTCGCATCGACCGCCGCACTAAAATTCGGGGCGGTCGGATACGACGTGTATCGCGGGACTGCTCGTTCGAGCATATTTGTCATTCTTGTTACTCGCATGGGCGGACCGGCCGGCGCCAATAAAATATACCGCCCTGCCGTGGTCCGATTGACTTATGTCAATTGAATGGCGCGCGCTGCCAAGCACCAAATAAATCGCCGCAGTGCGAGTGCCTCAACGGGGCCAAACCGCCGGATAAGATCCATGCGGCGGCTGCGCGCGTTTTTCATCATCGCGGGCGATCGGCAACGTCCTTGTATCGCGCTTGTCGTCGGGTGGCGCCGCGCGGCGTTCGCTCGGTCCACGATCAATGTCAGCCGGTCGCACGCTTGCGATGCGGCCCGCAATCGTGGCGCAAAATTTCGAAAATTGATCTAGCGCGCGCATAGCTATCTGGCGTTTTTCTGGCCTTACGGCCGTCCCCACATATCAGCGAGCGTTCGCGGCCTCGCTCTGCAGTGCATCGAGCGTGTCGGCATTCGGGCAGTAATGCCGCCACATTGGATCGTCGGGAACGAGCAAGAGGTCGCGCTGGCATCGCTTCTTGCTGACGCAGCTCGAACACAGCCGCTGCAAATCGCGCATCGTGCTCGGTTCGCTCTTGGCCAGCGCGTCGGCATCGAGATGCAACGCGTCCATTCGATCCAGCAACTGCTTCGCCGCGTCGGGCCCGAGCGCCGCCATTTCACGCAGATCGTGCGACGAAAGGCCGACGTCTCTGGCGATACGCGCGATTTCATTTTTATCGCAGGCGTCGAGTCGCTGGCGGCATTGGCGGAACAGCTTGCGATTATGCAGCCAGCCGCGAAATGTCTCGAAGACTGAATTGAAATCCGAATCGGTCTTGACCGAATTCGATGCCGGCATAAAAGTCTCCTCCCACAGACTATAAACAATAGGGCGCTGATTTTTCGGGGCCTTGATCCATATCAATCGCTAGGCGCAACATTTACCGGCGCAACCGGACTTTCGCACATGCGAAAGATCAAAACGGCAGGGCCTTTTTTGCCGTTCAATGCGCGCGCAGCCGCTGCCGATTTCCGGCCAGCGGCAACGACGGTGGTGCATGTCGGCCGATCTCATCTCCTGGCTTCCATTGGCGGCAAAATTGATCGTAACGGCGGCCATCGTGGTCGCCGCCTCGGTGATTGCCGAGCGGGTCGGAGCTCTCGCCGGGGCGCTGGTCGCCACCCTGCCAGTCACGATCTGGCCGGCCTATGTGTTCCTCTCGCTCGATCATGACGGCGGTTATATCGCGCAGGCCGCGCTGAGCGGCCTCGTCATCAATGCCGCCACCGGTTTGTTTTTATTGGTCTATGCGGCGCTTGCGCAAAGGCGCGGGACCTTCGTCAGCCTCATGCTCGCCGCCGCATGCTGGATTGCGCTCGCGCTGTTGGCGCGCTCGATCGGCTGGACTTTCGCGACCGCCGGTCTGCTGAACTTGCTCGTCTATCCCGCCTGCCTGTGGCTTGGCAGCACATTGCGTGCGGCCGAGATGCCGCAGCTCA
>JGI20194J14741_1000037_pt1 | contig 19504 bp, 16 predicted proteins | sample NGESurshal092012_5_FD_14741 | JGI IMG/M metagenome (IMG submission 14741) | reverse complement strand
GCCGCCATTATCCAGCCCGCCGTCATGATGTGGCCGGTCGCGTAAACGACGCCCGCCGCCACTGTCAACAGCGTTCCGACGGTCGTGATCGCGTTGGGGCTGACGTTGTTGCGCGCCAGAAAGCTGATCGCCGGCTCGATTACGCGGAGAGCTCCTTTTTTCAGATAATCGGTAGGAGTTGGCATTCAGCAGGGACCGGCGGTGAGCACAGGCTAGCCGACGTGCCGGTTCACTGGCTGGCGGCGTAGAAAAAAGAGGCCGGCGTGTGACACACGACGGCCCCCTAAAATTAAGCCCTTCAACGACCTATTTCCAGCCGCTGGCTAACGGCCGAGACACATGTCTCGTCACGGCAGGCGCCAGTCATACATGCTGGAAAGGGTGACGTTGTTCTTGGTATAGGTGCGCGTTCCATCGACCGTGACGGCGCGGAGATTCACCGTGGCCCCGGCTGGAACTCCCGCCACCGGAATGTGGTCGACGCTGTTTGCCGCGACCTGCTTCAGAAAGATGTCGTTGCCGCCGCTGACGACATAGACGTTGACTGCCTGACTCAGATTGTTCGTGAGCTGAAGCGCGACGTCAGCCGCGGGCTCGGGACCGGTGCGCACTTCGACCTGGCGCCCGCCACACGCCGCGAGGGCCAGCATCGACAGCGAGACCATGAGAACACGCATGCAGTGCCTCCACGCAATAGAGTTGGATTGGACATCGCTTGCCGTTGCAAGACGTATGCTCCGGTAGCCTAAGAAGGAAAAACGACAACTGAACGGGATGCGAGATGTCAGAGGCACAGCGCTGAGTGAGTTAGTAACCACGCTCCCGACGTTACCGGGAAAATTCCGGGTAGGGACACCCGATCGGCACCTAGTAACGTCGCAGCGCAGTTACTAGCCGCTGATATCTACGCCTCTGACCCCTCGCATCCCGTTCAGTTTGAAGTCGGTAGTTGCCAGTGCGCACGCAATGGTCTCAGTTACCGATAAATCAGGTACTGCCTCGTCGCCTCCCGGAACGCGTACGCCGACTTGTACTCCTTGTCGATCAGCACATCCGGATCGTCGCCGCGGAGCAGCGCCTCCCTCACCGACGGCGAGCCAAACCGAAGATCGAAGTCGCGATTCTGAATCGTAAGCCTGGTGCCCGCCGTCTTGTTGATCGCCCACAGCAGACTCGCTCCGACGCGCGCGGCNTGCAATGCGCTGCGGTTGATGACCACGATCTTGATTCCCGGAATCATCTGGCCGGAGTACTTCCCGTCGCTCGCGTTTACGGGGGTGAAACTCTCATTGTAAAACCGAACGCCGGGAATCTCCCGGTCCCTTAGCATCGCGACCACGGCAGCGGCGTCGAGCCACGGCGCACCGACACGCTGGAACGCCTCCGGTGTTCCCCGACCCACCGAAAGATTGGTCGCCTCGAACGCGACGAGGCCCGGATAGAGCACCGCACTGTGGATATCCGGCATGTTCGGTGAGGGCTTCACCCATGGCAATCCCGTCAGGTCGAACCAGACATCGCGCCTCCACCCCTGCGCCGGCACAACGTGCAGGTCCGCGTGGATCTTGAGGACGTCGTTGAAGTAGAGAGCCAGCTCTCCCATCGTCATCCCGTGCCTGAGAGGAATCGGCCAGAGCGCGAACGCCTGACCGGGCCGTCCGGGCGTTGGGTCATCGGGATTCGCCAGCGAGGCGTCGAGAACCGGCCCTTCGATGATGTAGCCGGTGATCGGATTCGGCCGGTCCAGCACGATGAACGGCTTGTGGACCCGGGAAGCGGCGCGCATCGAGTACACCATTGCTCCTACGTACGTCCAGGTTCGTGTGCCTATGTCCTGGAGATCGAACACGAGCGCATCGAGTCCGCGCAGAAGGCTGTCGGGCGGGGCCATGGTCTGCTGTCCGTAGAGCGAATAAACGGGCAGCCCGCTCTTCTGGTCGATTCCGCTCGCAATGTTCTGGCGGTCCTCAGTTCCACGCAGCCCGTGCTCGGGAGAGAACAGCTGGACCAGGCTCACAGCTGCGTCGCGCGCCTTCTTGTCTCTGAGCAGGTCGATGTCGGAAACTCCCCCCTCGTTGATGCCCGTCTGGTTGGTCAGCAGCCCAATGCGCTTCCCACGGATAAGCTGGATGCTGTCGCCGAGAAGAATCGTGATGCCCGGCCTGACCTTGGCCTCGGCGAGCTCCGATGTGGGGTCGATCTGCTTGCTGATGACAACGCAGCCGCCGCAGATTGGAAGGAGAACTGCGAGCAACCGATAGTATCGCATCATCGAAGGGTGTCCGGTAAGTTGGTCGTGTTTGACCGTAACAAATGATACTCTTTTGCGTCCTTTTACGTTGACTGACGCGAGCTAGCAATGCAAACGCAAGCGTCTTGCCTGGCCACCTCAACTCACCACCAATGGCGCTAACTGCGATCGACTGGGCGATTGTCGCTGCCTACTTCATGCTCTCGGTGGGCATTGGACTCTACTTCACAAAACGCGGAGGAGAGAGCCTCAACGAGTACTTCCTTTCCGGCCGCCAGGTGACCTGGTGGCTGGCAGGCGCATCGATGGTCGCGACGACGTTCGCGGCTGATACCCCACTCGTCGTGACAGGTCTCGTCTCCGCGCACGGTGTCGCCGGAAACTGGCTCTGGTGGAACATGCTGATGAGCGGAATGCTCACGGTATTCTTCTTCGCCCGCCTGTGGCGGCGCGCCCACGTCATGACCGACGTCGAGTTTGCGGAGATCCGCTACAGTGGCCGGCCGGCGGCCGCGCTGCGCGGGTTCCGGGCGCTCTACCTCGCCATCCCGATCAACCTCATAATCCTGGGCTGGGTGACCAAGGCGATGATCAAGATCCTCACGATCTCGCTCGGGCTCCGCGACGTCAGCGTTCTCGGACGCACTGTTCCCGGAGAGGTCATCGCGGTCGGAATCTGCTTCGTCATCACCGTTGCGTATTCGGCCGGCGCGGGGATGTGGGCCGTGCTCTGGACCGATCTCGTCCAGTTCGTCATCAAGATGAGCGCGGTCATTGTTCTCGCCGTGTACTCGGTGCGCGCCGTGGGCGGAATGGACAAGCTCAAGGAGGGCCTGACCGCGCACTTTGGAAGCGCCGATGCCGCGCTCTCCGTGCTTCCGGTGAAGATCGGGCCGAACGGAATCGAGGCCTATGCCTGGATGCCTCTGCTCGCGCTGTTCGTGTTTCTCTCGGTGCAATGGTGGGCGGCGTGGTATCCGGGTGCGGAGCCCGGCGGCGGCGGGTACGTCGCGCAGCGAATCTTTTCCGCCAAAACTGAGCGCGATGGCGTCCTCGCCACGCTCTTCTTCAATGTCGCGCATTACGCGATCAGGCCGTGGCCCTGGATCATCACCGGACTTTGCACGATTCTCCTGTATCCGGCCGGCATTACGTGCGCGGTGTGCGTGCCGAACGATCACGAAGCGGCCTACGTTCAGGCGTTCGTGGATCTGCTTCCGACGCCGTGGCGTGGCTTCATGATGGCGGGCTTCGCCGCAGCGTACATGTCCACCGTCGGGACCCAGCTCAACTGGGGCGCTTCCTACCTCGTCAACGATTTTTACAAGCGGTTCCTCAACCGGACTGCCACCGAGAAGCACTACGTAGCGATTTCGCGGTGGGCCACCATATTCCTGTTCCTCGCCTCCGCGGTCGTTACCCACTATCTCGGAACGATCGAAGGCGCCTGGAAATTCCTGCTCGCACTCGGGTCGGGTACGGGACTCGTCCTGATCCTTCGCTGGTACTGGTGGCGCATCAACGCCTGGAGCGAGATCAGCGCGATGATCGCCTCTTTCGCTGTCTCAGTCACCGCAATCCATCTGATCAAGCCGCGCTTCCCCGACGGCGACCTCCGGGCCGATGCCTGGGTCATGCTCGTTACCGTAGCGGTGAGTACAGTCGTCTGGTTAGGGGTGACCTTTGCCACCAAACCGGAGCCCGATCGCGTGCTGGAAGCATTCTATCGGCGGGTGCGGCCTGGGGGCCCCGGCTGGGCCGGGGTGTCGGAACGGGCGGGGTTCGGGCGGGAAAGCATCCCCGGCGGCGCGCTCGCCTGGACGAACTGGATCGCTGGAATCGTGGCAGTGTATTCATCACTGTTCGGGATCGGTAAGCTCGTGCTGGGAAACCTCGTTCCAGGGCTGGTGATGCTGGCCATCGCCGTCGTGGCCTTCAGCTGGATAGCGCGGTCGTTCCGGGAGGAGCCGCCAACACTACCCGGAGTAGGCGTACCCACCTAAATTTCATGTAGCACCGGAGGATAAATGTCAGTTTCGTCACAACCTGAAATCGATCTCAGCGTCACGCCCAACGCGGGCGTCGAGGTCAAGAAGTTTATGGACGCCGAGGGCGTCACGGCCGAGCAGGGCGGGCTTCGCGTGAGCGTGCAGCCGGGCGGCTGCAGCGGCTTCAAGTACAGCCTCGTCATCGAAGATCGCGCCGCTGAGGACGACGTCATCGTCCCGCGCGAAGGCTTCAACGTATTCGTCGATCCGTTCTCGGCGCAGTACCTGAACGGCGTCACGATCGACTACAGCACCTCGATGCAGGGCTCGGGGTTCACGTTCAAGAATCCGAATTCGACCGGCGGGTGCGGCTGCGGAAGCTCATTCTCTGCGTAGAGTCGCTGCTGGTCAGCAGTACAAATCGAGGGCGGTGAAATGAAGACAAATTTCACCGCCCTCGATTTTATTGTACTGGCGGCATACCTCATCGGGACCACCCTTCTCGGCGTCTGGCTAGGCCGCAATCAGAAGGATTCCAAAGACTACTTTGTAGCGGGACACGCAATTCCGTGGTGGGCGGTTCTCTTCTCCGTCGTGGCCACGGAAACGAGCGCGCTGACCTTCATCAGCATTCCCGGCCTCGCCTACACCACGAATCTCGGCTTCCTCCAGATCGCGGTCGGTTATCTGGTGGGGCGAATCGTCGTCGCCTACACTCTGCTGCCACGGTACTATCAGGGCGAGCTCGTTACCGCGTACGCTCTGCTCGAGAAGCGTTTCGGTGTTGGAACGCGCCGTTTTGCCTCGATCATCTTCCTGGTCACCCGCGCGTTTGCCGACTCGGTGCGAGTGTTCGCAACTGCGATTCCGATCGCGTTGATACTCGGACCATCGGTGCCGCCGCAGTACGTCATGCCCGTCGCCATCCTTGTGCTCGGCGCGCTGACATTGATCTACACCTATCACGGCGGCATGCGCGCCGTTGTGTGGACAGACGTGCTGCAGACGAGCGTCTATCTCCTCGGTGGATTCTCGGCTGTGTACCTGCTGGGCAAGGGTGTGAGTGGCGGATGGGGCACGATTCTGACTCAGGCTCACGGGGCCGGGAAGCTTCGCGTCATCGACGTCTACTTCGGCTTCGACAAGCCGTACACACTCTTCGCGGGATTGATCGGCGGGGCGTTCCTCTCGATGGCATCACACGGTGCCGACCAGGTAATCGTACAGCGATTGCTCGCTGCCTCGAGCCTCAAGGAGTCGCGCAAAGCGCTCATTGGCAGCGGCATCGCCGTTTTCTTCCAGTTCGCGCTCTTTCTGATGATCGGAATCGGCCTGTACGCGTTTTATCAGGCGCGACAATTTCCGGTTCCCGACGCGATCTTCCCCACATTCGTCGTCGACTCGATGCCGGCGGGACTCAGGGGGCTGATCGTCGCGGCCGTTCTTGCGGCGACGATGAGCGCGCATTCCGGCGCGATGAACTCCCTGGCAGCGTCAACGACTCACGACATCTACCTGCCGATCTCCGGCCGCAGGGCGGACGACCCACGGACGCTCAAGATGGCAAAGATGTTTACCCTTTTCTGGGGTGCAATTCTTCTGATCGCGGCGCTCCTTTACAAGCAGCAGGGTACGCCGGTCGTCGTCATCGCGCTNTCGATCGCATCGTTCACATACGGTGCGTTGCTCGGCGGCTTCTTTCTCGGCATGTTGTGGAGACGGGCCATCCAGAGAGATGCAATCCTCGGCATGGCGGTCGGAATCATTGCGATGAGCTTTGTCGTGTTCGCGAAGCAGATGATGCTGACGTTTCCGTCGATGAAGGACACGCTCACTCCAATCTCACACATCGCGTTTCCCTGGTACGTGCTGATCGGAACGTCGTTCACGATGGGAGTCGGGATCCTTTCATCGTTCACACACCCTGCGCCGACTGATGGAGATCGTTGGAATTGAGTGAAATCGTAGTTGGGGTTGACGGAGGCGGATCGAAGACCCGCGTGCTCGTTGGCACGCTGGAGGGCGAGGTTCTCGCGACAGTCGATGGACCCAAGTCAGCTGTCGCGCCCGGCGAGGCTCAGCGTTCGGCCGACGTCATCGCGGAGCTCGTGACGCGCGCGCTCGCGGAGATCGCGCAGCCAGGCGCCGTGTTTCCTCGCGTTCTCTACTGCGGCGTCGCCGGGACGGGTCGGGACGAAGAGCGTCGCGCGCTGCATTCCGCGCTCGATGCGAAGGAGCTCGCGGAAGAAGTCATCATCGATTCCGACGGCCTGATCGCGATGTACGATGCATTTGACGACCGTCCGGGAATTCTTCTCGTCGTGGGAACCGGCTCGATCGCGTACGGCCGGAGCCCGGCTGGAGAGATCGTTCGCTGCGGCGGCTGGGGTCCTGCCTTCGGCGACGAGGGAAGCGGCGGCTGGATCGGAAAGCGCGCGCTGAGCATCGTCGCCGCATCGAGCGATGGACGCGAGCCGCCGACGGCCCTTCTCTTCCCCATTCTGGCCGCCACGCAGTGCGAGGATGTCGAGGATCTCATTCCGTGGGCAGCGGCCGCCGATGCCCGCGCGTTTGCTTCACTCGTACCGGTAGTTTTCGGCGCGGCCACGGCGGGAGATCTCCGCGCCAACGCCCTGCTCGCGCTGGCCGCTGAAGAGCTGGTGCTCCACATCCGCGCGCTGGCCCGTCATCTATTTACCGACGAGCGGGCGGCGGTTGCGGTGGCGCTTAGCGGTGGTTTGATGGAGCGTGGCTCGCCGCTCAGGAAGCGGCTGGAGCAGCGCCTGAAGTCCGCGGTGCCGGGGGCACAGCTTCGATCGGAAGAAGTCCTTCCTGCGCGAGGAGCACTTCGGGCTGCGGCTCGGCGAATTCACCTTCCCACCTAGCCATCACGACTGTCGCCAGACAGTTGCCGATGAGATTCGTGCTGGTGCGCGCCATGTCCATCAGCGCATCAACCCCCAGAATGATTGCCACACCTTCCAGTGGCAAGCCGAATGTCGTCAGAGTTCCCGAAAGGATCACGAGCGCCGCGCGTGGGACTGCCGCGACGCCTTTGCTCGTGATCATGAGCGTCAGCATCATGAAGAGCTGAGCCGCCAGCGTCATTGGAACACCCGCCGCCTGCGCCACGAAGACCGATGTCACCGCGAGGTAGAGCGTCGATCCGTCCAGGTTGAACGAGTATCCGGTCGGCATCACGAACGCGACGATACGCCGCGGGACGCCGATCGCTTCCATCGACTGCATCGCCAGTGGAAGGGCGGCCTCCGACGACGTCGTCGAGAACGCGATCAGCGCCGGCGAACGAACGGCGCGGATGAACCGGCGGAGCGGAACCCCGAACAACAGCGCCACGGGGAGAAGAACCGCAAGGAAAAACACCACCAGCGCGCCGTACAAGGTGAGAATGAGCTTGCCGAGGTTGAACAAAACGCCGAGTCCGCTCTGCCCGACGGTGACGGCTATCGCCGCCCCGATACCGATGGGCGCAAAGCGCATCACCATCATCGTGAACTTGAACATCACGTCGGCGAGCCCTTCGCAGCCGGCAAGCACGAACTCCTTCGAACGACCCTGAACCTTCGACAGCGCCACGGCAAAGATCACGGCGAAGAAGACGACCTGAAGCACCTCGTTCTTCGCGGCGGCGTCGAAGAAGCTCGTGGGCACCAGATGCTCCAGGAATCCGGTTCCCGTCTGTATGTTGTGCGACAGCTCTTTCCCCGCCTCAGCGGACGCGGCCAGCGCCACTCCGTCGCCGGGTCGCACCAGATTCACAGCGACGAGGCCGATGACGAGCGCGAGCGTGGTCACGATCTCGAAGTAGATGATCGACTTGAGCGCGAGACGCCCGACCCGCTTCATGTCGTCGCCGTGCCCGGCTATTCCCACGACCAGCGTGCTAAAGATGAGCGGCACGATGATCGATTTGATCATCCGCAGGAATACAGTCGACAGCGGCTTGAGCGAGACCGCGAACTGCGGCGCGAACGTGCCGATCAGAACCCCGACCACCATCGAGATCATTATCCACGATGTGAGGGGGATGCGTCGGGGGTTCCGAAAAGTCATGCTATCTGGTTTATGATTGGGCTGTGGATCAGGTCGGAAGCGATGATGGTGGCTCCATCGCAATCACGCTATGGGAGATTCGCGGTCGCGGATCCGGCCCTTTGGCGAAGCGTTGAATGACGATAGCCGTATGCGAAATAGATCACGAGTCCAATGACGAGCCAAACAGCGAAGCGGATCCAGGTGACGACCGGTAGCTGCAACATCAGGTAGAGGCACGCCACAATCGAGATCAGTGGCGTAAGAGGCACCAACGGCACTCTGAAGGGGCGGGGCCGGTCCGGATCGCTGCGACGGAGAAAGATCACACCTGCGGACACGAGGACGAACGCGAACAGCGTTCCGATGTTCGTNAGATCCACGACCTCCGCAATATTTGCAAAGGCGGCAAACACGGCGACGAATACGCCGGTGAGAATCGTGCCGACGTAAGGCGTCTTGTAGCGGCGATGGATTTTCGCGAGAAAGGGCGGCAATAGCCCATCGCGCGACATTGAGAAAAAGATGCGCGGTTGGCCGAGTTGAAATACAAGTAGCACGCTGCCCATGGCGATAACCGCACCGAGCGCGATGATAAAACGCGAGGCATTGAGCAGCGCGGGCGGCCCATGGGCGAATTGAAGCGCAGTAATCATCGGTTCCGGAGTTCCGAGACGCTGCCACGGGGCCATGCCCGTCATCACGACGGAGATGGCGATATACAGTACGGTTGTAATCAACAAGCTCATGATGATGCCGAACGGCATATCGCGCCCCGGGTCCTTCGTCTCTTCCGCGGCAGTCGATACGGCGTCGAAGCCGATGTAACTGAAAAAAATGATCGCCGCCGCGGCGCTGACCCCCGCGAAGCCATTCGGCGCGAAGCCGCCGGTTTGAGGGTTCGTCCAGTTTCCAGGCCTTATCAGGAAGACGCCAACGGAGATAAAAAAGAGAATTATGCCGACTTTGAGTAACACCATCGCGTTATTGGCGTCAGCCGATTCCCTGATCCCAATTACAAGAATGATGGTTATCGCCGCCACGACGGCCACCGCGGGAAGGTTGACTATGACGGGTAAACCCAGCACGTGAGGTGCGCCGACCCATGCCGAAGCGAGGTACTGCGTCGTGGTGTCGACCGTCCCGGCAGCGGCATTACTCAGTTGCGTGAATGCATCGTGAGCCGATCGGTAGTCTGTCGCGAGCCAGGCCGGTAGATCGAGGCCCACATGATTCAATAGTTCGCGGAAATATCCTGACCACGCGATTGCCACGCCGATGTTTCCGACTGCGTACTCGATAATGAGGTCCCAGCCGATGATCCACGCGACAAACTCGCCGATCGCCGCATACGCGTAGGTGTAGGCAGAGCCCGAGACCGGCACCATGGCCGCAAACTCCGCGTAGCAGAGAGCGGCGAAGCCGCAAGCGACGGCCGTCAGCACGAAGGAAAAAATGATCGCGGGGCCAGCGCCGGGCCGGGCCGCATCGCCTACGATGGCCGTGCCCGTCGTCGCAAAAATCCCGGCGCCGATCGTCGCGCCAACCCCAAGCGCCGTCAGATGCCATTTGCCGAGCGTGCGTCGGAGACCGCCGTGAAGCCTGACGTCAGCTTCGAAATCAGCGACCGATTTTCTCCCGAAGAGTGATCTCATGGAAGAGCGGGAGAGTAGGACAGAACAGAATCAGGCAATGCCACTCTTCACGCGCATGGCATAGAACGACCGCCACACGAACGTTACCGAGATGAGGAAGAAGACCGCCGCCAGAATTCGCGTCAGCGTCACGCCCTTGTCCGCCGTCAGCGAAACGGCAAGCTCCACCGCGAGCAGCCCGAACAGCGTCGTGAACTTGATGATCGGGTTGAGCGCGACCGACGACGTGTCCTTGAACGGATCGCCGACAGTGTCCCCAACCACGGTCGCGGCGTGAAGCGGAGTGCCTTTCTGCTTCAGCTCGACCTCGACGATTTTCTTGGCATTGTCCCAGGCGCCGCCGGCGTTGGCCATGAAGATCGCCTGGAACAGTCCGAACAGCGCGATCGAAATCAGATACCCGATGAAGAAGTACGGCTCGACGAACGCGAAAGCGAGCGTCGCGAAGAAAACCGTCAGGAAGATGTTGAACATTCCCTGCTGCGCGTACTTGGTGCAGATCTCGACCACCTTCTTGCTGTCGGCCACCGACGCCTTCGCGGTGCTCTCGAGATTGATGTTGGCCTTGATGAACTCGACCGCCCGGTACGCGCCGGTGGTGACCGCCTGGGTCGATGCGCCCGTGAACCAGTAGATCATCGCTCCACCGGCGATGAGGCCGAGCAGAAACGGCGGGTGAAGAATCGAAAGGTTCGCGATATACTCCGGTTGCAATCCGTGGGTGAGTCCGAGGATTATCGAGAAGATCATCGTGGTGGCGCCCACGACCGCGGTGCCGATGAGAACCGGTTTGGCGGTCGCCTTGAACGTGTTGCCGGCTCCATCATTCTTCTCGAGCAGATCCTTCGCCCTCTCGAACTGGGGATCGAAGCCATACTCGTTTTTCAGCTGCTGGCGAATGCCGGGCATTTGCTCGATCTGTGACAGCTCGAAAACCGATTGGGCGTTGTCGGTAACCGGACCATACGAATCGACCGCGATGGTGACCGGGCCCATTCCCAGGAATCCGAAGGCGACCAGACCAAACGCGAACACCGCTGGCGCGATCATCAGCGCGCCGAAGCCGGTGGTGCTCACCAGGTAGCCAATCGACATCAGCGACATGATCGCCATGCCGATCCAATAGGCGCTGAAGTCTCCGGCCACGAGTCCGGACAGAATGTTGAGCGATGCTCCGCCCTCGCGCGACGACGTCACGATTTCCCTGACGTGACGCGAGTCCATCGACGTGAACACCTTCACGAGCTCAGGAATGATCGCTCCAGCCAGCGTGCCGCAGGTAATTACCGTCGATAGCTTCCACCAGAGGGAGCCATCGCCAAGATCGGGCAGCAGCATGTAGGAGACGAGATAGGTGAGCGCAACTGAGGTCAGCGACGTCAGCCATACGAGCGAGGTCAGCGGCGACTCGTAGTTCATGTCGTCGACGTTGACGTATCTCGCTCTCGCGACCGCTTCATTGATCAGGTAGGAGAGTCCGCTCGCCACCACCATCATGATGCGCATCACGAAGATCCACACCAGCAGCTGCACCTGCACCGACGGCTCCCGCACGGCGAGAACGATGAAGGAAATGAGCGCGACACCCGTCACGCCGTAGGTCTCGAACCCGTCAGCGCTCGGGCCGACCGAGTCGCCGGCGTTGTCGCCGGTGCAATCCGCGATCACGCCCGGGTTCCGGGCGTCGTCTTCCTTCACGTTGAAGACGATCTTCATCAGGTCGGCGCCAATGTCCGCGATCTTGGTGAAGATTCCACCAGCGATACGCAGCGCCGCCGCGCCAAGCGACTCGCCGATCGCAAAGCCGATGAAGCACGGGCCCGCATAGTCGCCCGGGATGAAGAGCAGGATGAACAGCATGATCACCAGCTCCACGCTGATGAGGAGCATGCCGATGCTCATACCGGCCTTGAGCGGAATCGAGTAGCACGGGTACGGCTTTCCGCGGAGGCTCGCGAACGCCGTGCGCGAATTGGCAAAGGTGTTGATCCTGATGCCGAACCACGCCACGCCGTAGCTCCCCGCGATGCCGACGAGGCTGAAAAGCAGAATGATCGCGACCTTCATGGGCGCGAGCTTCAGCAGGAATCCGAAGTACAGCAGGATCACCAGGCCGATGAAGACTTCGAGAATCAGAATGAACTTGCCCTGCGTGATCAGGTACGTCTTGCACGTCTCGTAGATCAGCTCGGAGACCTCGCGCATCGATTCGTGCACGACCATGCGCTTGAGCTGACTGTAGAACACCAGCCCGAACAGAAGTCCGAGCGCGCAGATGACGAGTCCACCCATGAGCAGCGAGCGCCCGTGAATTCCTCCCAGGAAGCTGACCTGCGAGAGATCCGGAATTATGAGGTTCGCCTCTCCACCCGCCTGGTGAGCCACCGGGACGGCCGGCGCCGTACCCGTCGCAGACGCCGCGATCGCGCTGTCAGTGCGATTCTCTCCGACGCCCTGCGCGGCTCCGCGCGCCCCGAAGACGGCCAGCAGCGACAAAACGAGAGCAAGGCTACCAAAAACTCCTGCAAACTTCCGATTCATTCTGAATTCTCCAAGGGTGAAATGCGGCCGGCTCAAGGCAGAACCGGCTTTCGTGCTCAGCGTGCTGGTGCGGATTCCACTCTGCGCCAGATGAAGTAAACGGGAACGCCGAGCAGTACGATTACGAACCCGGAAATGGCCTGGGCTCGCGTCTGGTCCGCGATCAGCAAAATCACCGCGATTGCCGATGCGAGAATGATGTACAGGGCAGGCAGAACTGGGTAGCCGACAACCTTATAGGGACGTTCCGCGTCCGGGCGAAGCGTTCGGAGTCTGAAGAGTCCGACCGTAGTGAGAGCGTAGAAGATGAGCGCCGCGAAGATGACGTAGTTGAGCAGCTGGCCATACGTGCCCGTCAGACAAAGAAGACTCGTCCAGATCGACTGCGCTACCAGCGCTGCGGCGGGGACATGGTTTCGATTGAGTGTGCCGGCTTTCGCGAAGAACAGCTTGTCCCGCGCCATCGCGTAGTACACGCGAGCGCCCGACAGAATCAGCCCGTTGTTGCAGCCGAAAGTCGAAATCAGAATCGCGGCGGCCATGATCGACGCGCCCGCGGCCCCGAAAATCGTCTCGGCCACCGCGCTCGCCACTCGGTCCTGCGTCGCGTACTGAATCCCGCGCTCCATCACGGTGGCGCCGTTCGCCACTCCGTGGAGCGGCAGCACGCTCAGATAAGAGATGTTCGCGAGAAGGTAGAGCAGGCAGACGAGCCCCGTCCCGTAGATGAGGGCGCGCGGAAGATTTCGCTGCGGCGAGTGAACCTCAGCGGCGGCGAATGTCACGTTGTTCCAGGCGTCACTCGCGAACAGGGAGCCTACCAGCGCAGATCCGAACGCGATGATGAACGCCGGGATGAACGCAACGGGATTGAAGTTCCCGTTCGAGAAGTTGGCCGCGATGGCTTCGGGATGACGGCCAATCGTAAGTCCGAGCAGGATCAGCGCGGCCAGCGCACCGGTCTTCACGATGGTCAGCGTCGTCTGAACGATCTTGCCTTCCTTGATGCCGCGCAGATTGATCCAGGTCAGAACCCAGATCGTGATCAGAGCGATCAGCCGCTGCGGCGACAAGCCAAGCTGTACGGGAGTGCCCGCGGTCGTGAAATCCATCTGCGGGAACCAGGCGTAGCGGTCGGGCGTAATCGCCGGCCAGAGTACACCAAGGAACTTTCCGAACGCGACGGCGACGGCGGCAATCGTGCCGGTCTGGATCACGACGAAAAGGGTCCAGCCGTAAAGAAAGCCCATGAGGTGACCCATGGACTCCCGGAGAAATACGTACTGGCCGCCGGCGCGGGGATACATCGCCGCGAGCTCGCCATACGCGAGGGCGCCAAAGATCGTCACGACGCCGGAGACGATCCACGCCATGAGCAGCCAGAAGGGTGAATTGACCGTCCGCGAGATCTCGGCGGAGACGATGAAGATGCCCGACCCGATCATCGAGCCAGCGACGAGCATCGTCGCGTCGGTGAGCGTCAGCGCCTTGACGAACTCGCGCGACGATGGAGTGTCGGCCGTGGGTGTCGTGCTTGTCAACGCTCTCCCTCAAGTGCTCGGTTGCTCGCCGGTGTTTCCCCCCTGTACAGCGCGCAGAAGTTACCCGACCCGGGAGGATTTTGCTAGGGAAAGGGACTGCTCGCGGCTTGTGCGCTGGTGAGGAGAATTGATCCCCTAAGCAGTTTCCTAGAAAATGAAGTGTACGTCCACGGTGTCGCGCATAGGCGTCCCGTCCGCGTGCACCCCCGGACGGAACCGCAGTGATCGCAGCACTTCCGTCAGCCGCCTGTTGTAACCCCCATCCTTGGATGGATTGAACGCTATGAGCGTCGAGTTTCCCTTCTCGTCCACGTCGAACCAGGCGATCAGGTGGTAGGGCTTTACTCTGTCGGGCGCGGGAAGCGGAGGAATGAAGAGATCTCTGAGCGTCGGCGGAAAGTCCTTTCCGGGACCACCGCCAGTCCCGGGACCAACGCTGCTCCCGCGCCCGGTGCCGACGCCCGATCCTACGCCGCCGCCCGTCCCCGGACCCGCGCCCGCCGTGCCGGCGTTGCCGCTGCCCTCGCCACTGTTCGTTGTCGTCACCGCCGAACTTACCGGCGGCGTCGGAATCACCGGAGATTCCACCTGCGGCTGGGGCTCTGGTGGCTTCACTGGCGGCACCGTGAGCGGCTTCGGCTTCGGCATCACCGTCGGATCCGATCTCACGCGCACAAACTCGAGATGCTCTTCGCGCGAGCCCGGACCGTTGACTCCTCCGCCGCCTCCNCCTGCCGGTCCGGGGCCGCCGCCGCCGACCACCGGACCATGGGTGAAATCCGACGACCCGACAATTGGCGCCAGAATGAGAAAAAGGATCAGTGCGTGCACGAAGAGCGACGCAATGATCCCTTTCCACCGCTCTTCCTTTCTGTGCGGTAGCCCGACCGGCGGGCGATAGCGCGTAGCTATTTCACATCCTTCGGCGTAGCGGCAATTACCTTGACGCCGGAACCCCGCGCCACATCCATCGCTGCGATCACGTCTGAGTACTTCACGGCGGGATCACCCTTCACGAAAATGATCTTGTCCGGCCGCGGATCGTAGATCTCCTTGAGCTTTTTCCCGAGATCTTCCTTCGACACCGGCTGCGAGTTGATCTTGAAAATGTTTCCGGGCAGCACCTCGAGCACGATCTGCGAGGGTGGCGGACCAGACTGATCCGCCTGTGGAGTCGGATCAGGCAGCTGCAAGTCGAGCGCCTTCCGCGACATCGGAATGACCATCATGAAGATGATCAGTAGAACCAACAGCACGTCGATCATCGGCGTGACGTTGATCTCGTTCGTCAGGCCGCCAGTGGGACTTCCTCCGGACATGGCCATTATTGCTTCCCTCCCGCCGGTGGAGCAGCAGGCGCATTGAAGAGATTGTCGGTCTGAACCGCGGATATTGTCCCCGGACGCTGATCGGTGATCATCCCCGTCACTCGCACGTCGTTGTGGGCCGCGATGTCAAGCGCATCCAGAACCTTTCCATAAACCAGATCCTTGTGCGCCTTGACGTAAAGAAGCTTGTCCTCCTGGCGGTTCTCGAAGATTGCCTTCAATCGCTCGCCAAGCTCGGCGTTCGGGATCGCCTTCTTGTTCAGGTAGTACTGTCCGTTCGCATCAATGCCGAGGACCTGATCCTGATCCTCCTCGGGATGCGGCTTCAGGTTGACACCGGTAGGCGGAATCGCCTGGAAACCGGCTGTAATCGCGGGGATGACGAGCATGAAGATGATCAACAGCACGAGCATCACGTCGATCATCGGCGTCACGTTTGGTGACGCCTTTACGCCCCCCGCGGTACCAGCAGACATTGCCATGACTCAACCCTCCCCGGGTTACTGCGAGATCGGTGAGTTGCCCGCTGTCGCCGTCGTGTTGAACTCGCGCGTGAAGCGCGATCTTCCGAACTCGCCCTTTCCGGAGACGTTCTTGATCATGTAGTCGATCATCTCCTTCGAGGTGTACGTCATCTCGGCCGTGAGATTGTCGATCTTGATCTGGAAGTAGTTGAAGAGCCACACCGCCGGGATCGCGACGACGAGACCGAACGCGGTCGTGATGAGCGCCTCGGACACACCGGATGAGATCGAGGCGAGTCCACCCGAGCCAGACGCGGCCATGGCGGCGAAGGAGTTCACGATGCCCATCGTGGTTCCCAGAAGTCCGACGAACGGAGCAGTCGCGCCGACGGTTGCCATCACGCCCAACCCGCGCTTCAGATCCGTGATCGTCATCAGCATCTCGCGCTCGATCGCGCGCTCAGCCGAATTGATGTCGCCCACCGTCACCGAGCCATCCTGAATGAGCGGGCGGATCTCGGTGAGGGCGCCACCCAGCACGCGGGCCACGTGCGACTTCTTGTACTTGTCCGCGAGAGTGACCGCTTCGGTAAGATTGTCTTCCTCGAGGAACTGCGAGAACTCGGGGGCGAACTTTCGCGTCTCACCCTGCGCCTGGCGAAGGTCCCACCACTTCTTGATCGCGACGGACAGGGTCCAGATCGACATGATGGCGAGGAGGTATACGATGCCCTTCGCGAAGTTGCCCATCTGGTTGTAAATGTCGAGTAGTGACAGCTGCATTGTTTACTCCGGTGAGTTTGTTAGCGGGGAACGGCGAACTGGAATGACTGCTGGACCAGCTGGTTGACCGGCTTGCCGCCGATCATCGCGGGACTGAACTTCATCCGCGGCAAAACGTTCTTCACCGCCTGTGTGAACAGCTCATTCGTCGATTTCAGCACTTTGAACGAATCCATGTCGGCTTTGCCGGAACTACTCACCACGAACTGTGCCTGAACTTCGCCCGCAATGCCTGAGCTCTCCAGAACCGATGGGTATTTCGGCTTCGGACTCTCGGCCAGCATCTCAGCTGGCTTCTCGACCTGGAACTCGAAATAGGTCTGGTTGGTGACGGGGCCGACTCCGCCGACGACGCCCGACCCGGTGCCGCCCTTCACGCCCTTTCCGCTGAAGTCGCTTTCATTGGTGATCGCCTTCGTAAGATCGATCTCGGGAATCTTGATGTCGATCCTGACGGGCGCGCGAAGAACCTGGAATCCCTTCGCCGGAGGCGGCTTGACGACGACCTCCTTCGGCGGGGCCGGCTTGTCCGGTACCTTCGGAGGCTCCTTCTTCATCTCGACGAACTGAATTTTCTCGGCCTTCGACTTTTCGTCCTTGACGCCGGCGCGCGCGGTCGCGTACACCGCTGCTCCGATCAGAACCGTGTGGAGTACGATGCTGAACATCGTACCGCCAGCCATCTTCTGCCTCTTAGCTTTTGACTCGAGCAGTTGGTTAAACATTCCTCACCCAGTGGGAAGTCCGTGAATGAAAGCTGTTCGCAACGGGAATCCCGCGGAATACCCGCAAGATTAAGAATCAATGAAATAGTACTAAAGAACTTCTAACTAAAGGGAAAGACGTCGCCTTCAACCTCTCGGAGTCCTACCCGCAATGAAATAGCGAGCGCGTTAGCAGTGAATGAAAGACTCATAACGAGCNGATTAGCGCATCGTTAACCGTTAGGCGCCGTCAGGAGCGCCGGACGTCGCTCGCGATCGGCAGTGTCACGGTAAAGAGACTGCCGCGCCCGAGACGCGACGATGCGGTAAGAGTTCCACCGTGCGCCTGCGCGATCCACTGGCTGATCGCGAGCCCGAGCCCGAATCCGCCGCGCTCCGACAATCGCGACCGCACTCTGTCCGCGCGCCAGAAGCGCTCGAAGATGTGGGGGAAGTCCGCCGCGGAGATTCCGATGCCAGTGTCCCGCACCGCGAACGTCACGTTGTCGGGGTGGCGGCCCACACCAAGCTCGACCTTGCCGCCGGCGGGTGTGTACTTGATGGCGTTCGTCACGAGGTTGAGAAAGAGCTGCCTCAGGCGCGTCCTGTCACCCATGACCACGACGTCCGCCGTGAAGGGGAGATTCACCGTCACCCCCTGAGCCTCGCCCAGTATGAGGGCTGTCTCGTAGACCTCCTGGACGAGAGGCGCGAGCTCGACGGGCTCGCGGTGCAGATCGAAGCGTCCCTCGTCGGCGCGCGCGAGAGTCAGCAGGCTCTCGACCAGATCGGTCATCCTGCGCACTTCCTGCAGCGCTTCCTCGAGCGCGATCATGCGCTCCGTCTGGTGCGATGACTCCATCATCGCTCTCTCGACATCGGCTCTCAGCACGGTGAGCGGAGTCCTTAGCTCGTGGCTGGCGTCCGCGGTGAATCGGCGCAAGCCAGCGAACGATGTCTCCAGCCGGGAAATCATCGCGTTTAGCGTCGTCACGAGATCCGCGAAGTCCGTCGTCTCCTCGCTGAGGGCGAGACGCCGGTGCAGGCTGCGTCCATCGGTGATGGCGGCTACCTCCGTCGTGATCTCGTTCAGCTGCCCCTGCGTTCGTCCAAGAATGAGGAACGCTCCCACACCCCCCGCGCCGATGATGAGCGGCACGATCAGGAGCGCATCGAGCATGTATTCGCGCGGAATGGTGCTGGCCCTGGTCGCAATCGCTCCGGAGGCAATCCGGCTGAGACCGGACGGGTTCCCTGCCAGAGAGTGCGAGACGAAGAGAACTTTTTCCTGGAGCGAGTCGAGCGTGAAGATGAGCGCCTCGCCCGACTTCGGGAGGTCGGCGAGCTCGGTTTCGAGCGTCGTCATGTCGCTCCCCTGAAGCCGCATCACATCACCGGAGCGGTAGACAGCTCGCCCGCTCGTATCCACCACTACTATGTATCCCGGCACGGACTGGAGCCGCTCCACGACTCTGGGCGAGAGAAGAGCGATGAGGGCGGTGTCGCTCGTTGCCATGACCTTTTCGCCGGACTGCTCGGCTTCGGTGATCACGCGCGCGGCGAGATCGCCCTGCGCCGCCGCGTACTGCGCAACGTCGTGATAGACGGCGTTGTTGCGGGCCGCGAGGACAGCGACGAACAGAGTGACCGTAACTGCAACCAGACCGGCCACGAAGGCCGCCGTAAGCTTCACGCGCGTTGAGAGCATCGGCCTCTAGCTGACCTTGCCCGCGACGCTCTCTTCGCGGATCACGTACCCTACGCCGCGGATCGTATGTATGAGCTTTTTTGCGCTATTTGCATCTATCTTCTTGCGCAGATGGTTGATCACCACGTCGACGATGTTGGTGCCGGGGTCGAAGTGATATCCCCAGGCGTATTCGGTAATCAGGGTCCGGCTCATGACGCGCCCGGCGTGGCGCATGAGATACTCGATCACCGTGTATTCCTTGGGCGTCAGCTCGATCGCGTGGCCGGCGCGGGTGACCTCTCTCGTGTCCAGATTGAGCGTCAGGTCCGCCACCTTTAGCACCGGAGTGATGCGCGCGCGCGGCCGGCGTGACAGCGCCTCCACCCGCGCCAGCAGCTCCTCGAACGCGAACGGCTTGGTGACGTAGTCGTCCGCGCCGGCGCGAAGAGTCTCGACCTTCGAGTCGATGGCGTCCTGCGCAGTCAGGATCAGAACGGGCCGGTCGA
>JGI20194J14741_1000030_pt1 | contig 20662 bp, 19 predicted proteins | sample NGESurshal092012_5_FD_14741 | JGI IMG/M metagenome (IMG submission 14741) | reverse complement strand
ACGCACGAGGCGATGTCGCCGGGCGAATGGAAGGCCGGCGGCGAAGGGCTCACGATCTCTTATGGATTCCATCCCTGCCCGTTCGGGACGGCGCTGGTGATGAACACGCCGCGTGGGCTGGCCGGCCTCGCGCTCGCCGACGCCGGTAAGGAGCGCTCGGCGCTCAGGGATATGCGCGCGCGCTGGCCGAGGGCGCGCTATGTCGAGGACTTCGCGGCCACGGCCGCGACTGCACGGCGCATTTTCGATCCGGCGCTCTGGCGCCCGCAGCAGCCGCTGCGCGTGGTGCTCATTGGGACGGATTTCGAAGTGCGCGTGTGGGAAAAGCTGCTGACCATTCCGATGGGCGCCCTCACCACCTATTCCGACCTCGCGGCCCGCGCCGGATCGCCGAGAGCCGCGCGCGCGGTCGGCGCCGCGGTCGGCAAAAATCCAATCTGCTTCGTGGTGCCCTGCCACCGCGTGGTCGGCAAGAACGGCGACATTACCGGCTATCACTGGGGCCTCACTCGCAAGCGCGCGATGCTGGGCTGGGAAGCCGGGATGGCGGCAGCTTAAGCTTACGCCGCCAGATCCATTTTCGACTTCACCGTCGAATCCGCGTTGAGCCGGTAGATCATCGGTACGCCGGTATCTAAATTCAATTTGGTGATGCTCTCCGTCGTGTGCTTGTCGAGCACCATCACCAGCGCGCGCAATGAATTGCCGTGCGCCGACACCAGCACATGCTCACCGCGCAGCACGCGCGGCAGGATTTCCTGGATGTAATAGGGCAGCACGCGCGCGGCGGTGTCGCGCAAACTCTCGCCGCCGGGCGGCGCGATGTTGTAGGAGCGGCGCCAGATGTGCACCTGCTCCTCGCCCCATTTCTTGCGCGCGTCGTCCTTGTTGAGACCGACCAGCTCGCCGTAGTCGCGCTCGTTGAGCGCCTGGTCCTTGAACACGGGAATTTTGGTCTGGCCCAATTCCTCCAGCATGAGGTCGAGCGTGCGCTGCGCGCGGATCAGCGCGGAGGTGAAGGCGACGTCGAACTTGATGCCCTGGCCTTTAAGCTTGCGGCCGGCTTCGCGCGCCTCGGCGACGCCCTTGTCGGTCAGGTCGATATCGCGCCAGCCGGTGAACAGGTTCTTCAGGTTCCAGTCGCTCTGGCCGTGACGCACGAGCACGAGAAGACGGTCGGTCATTTCACTGCTCTTTCACACCTTAGAAATCTTTCAACCCCAGGACATCCATCATCGAATAGAGCCCCGGCTTCTGCGTGCGCGCCCACAGCGCCGCGTGCAGCGCGCCGCGCGCGAAGATCATGCGGTCCTCGGCCTTGTGCACCAGCTCGACACGCTCGGCCGGGCCGGCGAAGATCACGCTGTGCTCGCCGACCACGCTGCCGCCGCGCAACGCGGCAAAACCGATGTCGCCGGCCTTGCGCGCGCCGGTGTGGCCGTCGCGGCTGGCGACCTTATGCGTGTCGAGATCGATGCCGCGGCCTTCCGCCGCCGCGCGGCCGAGCATGAGCGCGGTGCCGGACGGCGCGTCGACTTTCTGGTTGTGATGCATCTCGAGGATTTCGATGTCGAAGGAATTATCGAGCGTCTTGGCCACGCGCCGGGTGAGCGCCGCCAGCAGGTTGACGCCGAGGCTCATATTGCCGGACTTGACGATCACCGCGCTCTTGGCGGCGTCCTTGATCTTGGCTTCGTCGGCCGCGCTTAAACCCGTGGTGCCGATGATGTGCACCTTGCGGCCCTTGGCCGCGAGCGCGGCGAAGGCGACCGTCGCCGACGGCGTGGTGAAGTCGATAATGCCGTCGGCCTTGTCCAGCAACGGGCCGGCGTCACCGCTGAGCTTGACGCCGTTCTCCGGCGTGCCGGCCAGCGTCCCGGCATCCCAGCCGATCAGCGGCGAGCGCGCGTCTTCCAGCGCACCGCTCAGCGCAAAACCCTTAATGTCGACGATCGCCTTGACCAGCGTGCGGCCCATCCGCCCGCCGGCGCCGGCGACCACGAGCCGCATTTCGGCCATCGGTCTAACTCCCGGAACCAAGGGCGAGGATATAGCGCGCCAGACGGTAAAAGGCGACTACGGCTGCGGGCCGTCGTAGCCCTCGATGATGAGGATATCGGCGGTCGAATGCGGCTGCCGCACCTTGATGTTGGCCTGGTATTCGGGCGAGCGGTAGCAGGCAAGCGCACTGGCATAGTCCGGAAATTCGATCACCACATTGCGCGAGCGCGCGTTGCCTTCCATGCTCTCAGATTTGCCGGCGCGGATGATGAAGCGGCCGCCGAATTTCTTGAAGATCGCGGCATTGGCCGCGGCATAGGGCTTGTAGCCCTCGTCGCTATTTACGTCGACTTGCGCAATCCAGTAACCCTTCGGCATGTCAGTTCCCCCTCACTTGCCCGTAACTTGCTCGATCTCGGCGACGATGGCGTCGGCCGCCGCCTTCGGATCGCGGGCTTCCACCACCGGCCGGCCGACCACCAGATAGTCGGCGCCGGCCTCGATCGCCCTTGCCGGCGTCATGATGCGTTTCTGATCGCCGCTGGCGGTCCCTGCCGGCCGGATGCCCGGCGTGACCAGCACCATGCCCGGGCCCACGATGCCACGCAGGTTGGCCGCCTCCTCCGCCGAGCACACCAACCCGTCGATGCCGGTGTCGCGCGCCTGCGCCGCGCGCGCCGCGGCCAGTTCGCCGACGCCGAGGTCGTAGCCGGCGGCGGCGAGATCGGCGTCGTCATAAGAGGTGAGCACAGTCACCGCGAGAATGCGCAGCGTCGAGCCACGCTTGCCTTCGACCGCCGCTTTCATGGTCTGCGGATAGGCATGCACGGTGAGGAATGTCGCGCCGAGCTGCGCCACGCTTTCGACGCCCTTGCTGACCGTGTTGCCGATGTCGTGCAGCTTGAGATCGAGGAACACCTGCTTGCCGGCGGCGATCAAGCCGGCCGCGAACGGCAGCCCGCCGGCGAAAGCGAGCTGATAGCCGATCTTGTAGAAGCACACCGACTCGCCAAGCTTCGCCACCATGGCCTCGGCGGATTTGACCGATGGCAGGTCGAGAGCCACGATCAGGCGTTCGCGTGCATCCAGCGTCACAGATATCTCCTCACATCATCAGCCGCGCCATGTCCACCAGCCGCGCGAGCTGGGCGCGAAACAGGTTGGCGGTACCGGTGTCGGCGATATTGTCCATGTCGTCGAAAGCGTGATCGGCCTGCGGGATCGCCACTTGCTCGGGGATCACCAGCGCGCCGCAGCCGAGCTCAAGGATCTGCCGCAGCGCCATCAGCGAGAGCAAGCCGCCGGAGCGGCCCGGCGACGCCGAGCTGATCGCGAACACGCGCCCCTTGAAGGCGGCATAGCTCGGATCGCCGCGCTCGCGCACGCGCGAGACCCAGTCGATGGCGTTCTTGAGAGTCGGCGTCACCGACGCGCTGTATTCCGGGCTGGCGATGAACACGCCGTGGTGCGCCATGATCATCTGCTTGAGCTTGAACGCGTTGGCGGGCGCCCCGGCATTGGCCTCGAGATCGCCCTCATAGAGCGGCAGCGGATAATCGGCGAGCGAAATGCGCGTGACGTCGATGTCGATCAGGGCCAGCTCTTTCGCCGCCAGCGCCGCCAGCTTGACATTGTGCGAGCCGGTGCGGGTCGAGCCGGGCAGGACGAGGATTTTCGGCGTGGCCATCGGCGGCTCCGTGGACGTTCCCGGATAGCATACTAGAAGCTGTCATGCCCCGCGAAGACGGGGGCATCCATTAGCCGCATGCTAATTTTGTGAAACGCGTTCAGCGCCCGCGATAAACCCACACGCGCGCGGGCGGCAGGTTGAGCCAGATCAGCTCGGAGGCCTCGGCCTTGATCCCGGACAGCGTCTTCGGGATCGGCGGCACCATGGCATAGGTGAACTGGACGAATGGCGCGCCCGGCGCCAGCAGGCTCATTGCATCCGAAATCAGGCGCAGGCGTGTGCGCAGCGGCTTGGTGACCAACGGCAGTCCTGACACCACCGCGGCCGCCGGCTCGCGCACGAAGGTCTCGAGCAGACGGCGCAGCCGATAGGCGTCGCCCTGCACCACGGTCGCCGCCGGATAGCGCGTGCGCAGCAGCCGGCAGAAGTCTGGATTGAATTCGACCAGGATCAGACGCGCCGGATCGACGCCGCGCTGGACCAGCGCCTGCGTCACCGGACCGGTGCCGGGCCCAAGCTCGATCACCGGACCGCTCGCCTTCGGATCGACATAGCGCGCCATGGTGCGCGCCAGCGCCTTGCTCGACGGCATCACCGCGCCGGTCGACAGCGGCTTCTCGATCCAGGAACGGATGAATTGCATCTCGTCATCGAGACGCAGGGTCTTCTTTTGAACGCGGACGACTGAATGTGTGGGCATCGATACTGGGTCACGCGAGCGGGGGGTGGGCTTTAGTCTAAGAACTTCACGGGTATAGGGCGGCGGGCAGGGGGTCAAGATGGGCTACCCGGATTGGTTCCCCCGATTTCCAAGACCATCGAGAAAATCCTTGACCCGACTGAAGAATCCAGCCGATTCCGGCTGGGTTTGGTCGGAGGACAGCTTTTCGAACTCCGCCAGCAATTCGCGCTGGCGCTTGGTCAGATTTTGCGGCGTTTCCACCGCTACTTGAACGTACATGTCGCCGGTTTGTTTCGCGCGCAGCACCGGCATCCCCTTGCCGGACAGGCGGAAACGCCGGCCGGCCTGGGTGCCGGCGGGGACTTTGACCCGCGCCTGGCTGCCATCGATGGCCGGCACCTCGAATTCGCCGCCGATAGCCGCGGTGACCATGGAGATCGGCACCCGGCAGTGTAAGTCGGCGCCGTCGCGCTGGAAGAACTCGTGCGGGGTGAGCGACAGGAAAATATAAAGATCGCCNGCNGANCCGCCGCGCAGGCCCGCCTCGCCTTCGCCGGCGAGCCGGATACGGGTGCCGTCCTCGACGCCGGGCGGGATATTGACCGACAAATTGCGCTCGCGGGTGACCCGGCCAGCGCCGGCGCAAGACGGACAGGGATTTTCGATCACCTGCCCGCGGCCCTGACAGGCCGGGCAGGTGCGCTCGAGTGTGAAGAAGCCCTGCGCATGCCTGATCTTGCCGGCGCCGCCGCAGGTCGCGCACGGCTTCGGCTTGCTGCCGGCCTTGGCGCCGGTGCCGGAGCAGGCTTCGCAAATCACCGAAGTCGGGATGCGGATTTGTGCGGTCTTGCCGGTAAAGGCCTCTTCCAGGCCGATTTCCATGTTGTAACGCAGATCCGAGCCGCGCTCGCGGCCTTGCCCGCGGCCGCCGCGCCGGCCGCCGCCCATGCCAAACAGATCTTCGAAAATGTCGGAGAATGTATGGGCAAAATCGGCACCAAAGCCGTGCGCAGCCCCGCCCATGCCGCCCTGCTCGAAGGCGGCGTGACCGAACCGGTCATAGGCGGCGCGCTTGTCGCCGTCCTTGAGGACGTCATAGGCCTCGTTGAGTTCTTTGAATTTGTGCTCGCATTCGGTGTCGCCCGGATTGCGATCCGGATGATGCTGCATGGCGAGCTTGCGGTAGGCGGCTTTGAGTTCGGCGTCGGTGACGGTGCGCGAGACGCTCAGGATTTCGTAATAGTCGCGCTTCGACATACCGGTCCCGCCCTAGATTCCGATCGCAGTCATAATCGTACGTGATTCGACAATTCATCGAACCTGCAAAAACTCACCCCCGGTCCTGACCCGGGGGTGACATCTGTTGCGGTTGACGATGACCTGCGCACAGCCGGCGGCCTTAGGTTAGGCCGACTTCTTGTCGTTCTTGTCGTTCTTGTCATCGACCTCGGTGAACTCCGCGTCGACCACGTCTTCCTTCTTGCCGTCGGCGCCGGTGGCGCTCTCGCTGGTGTCAGCGCCCGGAGCTTCCGCCTGTTTGTACATGGCCTCGCCGAGCTTCATGGAAGCCTGCGCCAGCGCGTTGGTCTTGGTCTGGATGAGACCTGAGTCATCGCCCTTGAGCGCCTCTTTGAGATCCGCCATGGCGTTCTCGATCGCGGCGCGCTCGGCCTCGCCGACCTTCGAGCCATGCTCGGCTAGCGCCTTCTCGGTGGAGTGCACCAGCGCCTCGCCGTGGTTCTTGGCTTCGACCGCCGCTTTTCGCTTCTTGTCTTCTTCGGCATGCGCCTCGGCGTCCTTGACCATCTTCTCGACGTCGGCCTCGGACAGGCCGCCCGACGCCTGGATGCGGATTTGCTGTTCTTTGTTCGTCGCCTTGTCCTTGGCGGACACGTTGACGATGCCGTTGGCGTCGATGTCGAAAGTGACCTCGACCTGCGGCACGCCCCGCGGGGCCGGCGGTATGCCGACCAGATCGAAATTGCCGAGCATCTTGTTGTCGGACGCCATCTCGCGCTCGCCTTGGAACACGCGGATGGTCACCGCGCTCTGACTATCCTCGGCGGTGGAGAACACTTGGCTCTTCTTGGTCGGGATCGTGGTGTTGCGGTCGATGATGCGGGTGAACACGCCGCCCAGCGTCTCGATGCCGAGCGAAAGCGGGGTCACGTCGAGCAGCAGCACGTCCTTGACGTCGCCTTGCAGCACGCCGGCCTGAATGGCGGCGCCCATTGCCACCACTTCGTCCGGGTTGACGCCCTTGTGCGGCTCCTTGCCGAAGAACTGCTTCACGACTTCCTGCACCTTCGGCATACGCGTCATGCCGCCGACTAGAACGACCTCGTTGATCTCGGCCGCCGAGATGCCGGCGTCCTTGATCGCCTTGCGGCAGGGCTCGACGGTCTTCTGAATGAGATCGTCGACCAGCGCCTCGAACTTGGCGCGGGTGAGCTTCATGGTGAGATGCTTGGGACCCGCCGCATCCGCCGTGATGAANGGCAGATTGATCTCGGTCTGCGTGGTGGACGACAGCTCGATCTTGGCCTTCTCGGCCGATTCCTTAAGCCGTTGCAGCGCCAGCTTGTCGCGGCGCAGGTCGATGCCCTGTTCCTTCTGGAATTCGTCGGCCAGATAGTTGACCAGGCGCATATCGAAGTCTTCGCCGCCCAGGAACGTGTCGCCGTTGGTGGATTTCACCTCGAACACGCCGTCGCCGATTTCCAGGATCGAAATATCGAAGGTGCCGCCGCCGAGGTCGTAGACCGCGATGGTGCCGGTCTTCTGCTTGTCGAGACCGTAGGCGAGCGCGCCGGCGGTCGGCTCGTTGATGATGCGCAGCACCTCGAGACCGGCGATTTTGCCGGCATCCTTGGTGGCCTGACGNTGAGCGTCGTTGAAATAGGCCGGAACGGTGATGACGGCCTGATCGACCTTCTGCCCGAGATAGGCTTCCGCCGTTTCCTTCATCTTCTGCAGGATGAAGCCGGAAATCTGCGAGGGCGAATAGCTCTTGCCGTCGATCTCGACCCAGGCGTCGCCGTTGCCGGCCTTGGAAATCTTGTAGGGAACGAGTTTTTTGTCCTTATCGACCATCGGGTCGTCGTAGCGCCGTCCGATCAGGCGCTTGACCGCGAAGATGGTCTTTTCCGGATTGGTGACCGCCTGGCGCTTGGCCGGCTGGCCGACGAGACGCTCGCCGTCGTCGCTGAAGGCGACGATCGAGGGCGTGGTTCGCATGCCTTCAGCGTTCTCGATGACTTTCGGGGTCTTGCCTTCCATGACGGCGACGCACGAATTGGTGGTGCCGAGGTCGATGCCGATGACCTTGCCCATGGTTTTTCCTCTCAATTGCGGCAGGCCGGCCGGGCCAATTGGCGCCCGGGCGGGATACGTCCGCGGCCCATCCGCAGACCCCCTGATCCAGCCCCCTGGATACGTTTTTTGCCGCATTTCTGCGGCTCAATGGCTCATATAGGAGGGCCGCCTCGGCCCGCAAGCCAGCCTGTCACGAAATCACGAGCCGGCGGGCCGGACCTCCGCCGTCACGCGACTTGAGGGTTAATCTAGCCGTTGCCGCGCCGGGTCGGGTCGGTTAGGCAGGCCGGCCCACCCCCGAAATGGAAAGCAGATACGCCCCATGCCGCGCCGATTGTTGGCTTACCTCGTTGCCGTAATGCTCGTAATTTGGCCTGCCGTGGCGGTCCTTAGTCCCGCTTTCGGCGCCGAGCCGGCGTTTCCGCCGGGCTCGCGGATCGGGCTCGAGCCGCCCGGCGACCTCAAGCCGAGCACGCGTTTTCCGGGCTTCGAGGACATCGACCGCAAGGTCGCCGTTACCCTTCTCGAACTTCCGGCCAGCGCCTATGCCGAACTTGCGCGCGCGGCGAATGCCACGGAGCAGCGCGGCCTCACCGACGTAAAGCGGGAAGAATTTTCATTGCGCGGCGGCACCGGGCTGCTGGTCACCGGCCGCGCCCAGATCAATGACGTCGCGCTGCACAAATGGATTCTGCTGGCGACCGCGGCCGCCGACAAGGACCTTACCGTGCTGATCAATGTGGAAGTGCCGGAAGCCGCGCGCGCGGTTTATTCCGACGCGGTCATCCGCCAGGCGCTGGCGAGTGTCACGTTCCGGCCGATGCCGATCCAGGAACAGCTCGGCTTACTGCCATTCAAGCTTGGACAACTGGCCGGCTTCCGGGTGATGCAGGTGCTTGCCCAAGGCGGCGTGATCCTGACCGAGGGTCCGACCGATGACCTCAGCAAGCAGCCTTATGTGATCGTCTCGATTGGGCAGGGCTCGCCGGAACAGCCCGACGACCGCGCCAGGTTTGCCCGCGACCTGCTGTCGTCGGCGCCGCTGCGCGATCTCAGCGTGCAGTCGGCGGATGCCATGCGGATCGGCGGCTTGCCCGGCTACGAGATCAGGGCGCAGGCCAAGGGGCTCAATGACGAGCCGATCTTGGTGGCGCAGTGGCTGCGTTTCAGCGGCGGCAATTTTTTGCGCGTCATCGGCATCGGCCGCAAGGACGATTGGGACGCGCTGTTCACCCGCTTCCGCGCGCTGCGCGACGGAATCGAGTTCCGCTAGAATTTGATCGTGCTGCGGATGCCGGCGATGAAGGCGTTGCCGATGGCAACCGTCGGATCGTTCGGGTTTGGCACATTGCCGCCGGGATGGACGATGTATTGCAAATCCGGCTGCACGATCCACCAGGGCGCGATTTGCGCCGCGTAAGTCATCTCGAACACCACCTCTTCGTCGCGGATCGGAAAAGGCGGCGCGATCGCGNGCGTGTCGCGGTCGAACGCCGCCGCGGCCGGACTGATCTTGGAATAGGCGATGCCGAGGGTAAACATGTCGTTCGGGCGATCGCGCAGCGCTCCCTTAACGCCGATGCCGCCGTCCATGTAGAACGAAATCAGATTGCGGTCCGTCGGCGCCACGCCGCCGCGCAGGAAGACGTTGACGGAGCCGTCCTTGCCAATGCGCGAGACCATTTGGTCGACGAGGCCATAGATGCCCCAGTTGCCGCTGTGATTGAGCGGACCGGCCGCGGCCGGATCGGCAAGCGACACCACAGTGCCGGCGCCGTTCACGCCGAAATGCTGGTCGGCGTAATCCGCGGTCGCGTACCAGGCGCCGACCTTGTAGACCCCAGGCAGGTTTCCGGAAAGCTTGTATTGCAGTTCGCCCATCCACAGCGCGCTGCCGCTGAAGCTGAACGTGGTGCCGTATTTATTGCACTGCTCCGGATTGCCGGTGCAATTGCGCCCGGCCGGATCCCCGGAAAACACCGCGGTGAGTAGCGTGACGCTGTCGGTCGCATTGACCTTGAGCCGTGCACCGGGCGCTGCGAGCGGAAAGGCCGGACCGCCATGCATCATATCGGGGCCGAGGATGCCGGCCCAGCCGAAGATGCCGTTGAGTAAACCGCCATAGGTGGTGTCTTCAGCACCGTTGACGTATCCGCCGACGGTGGGGCTGATCATGAACTCATCGTCGGCGGCGAGCTGGCCGATGCGCAGCGAGAAGCGGTCGTTGAAACTCTGTTCGAACCAGGCAGTGAACAGCCGCGTCGTCGGGAGCCCGTCGATATAGCTCGGGTCGGCGATGCTGCCGACATTGTCGGCGACGTTATGGCCGCTGTTGTGGAACTGATAGATCGTGATGTGTGTCTTGGCCCCGGTCCAGCCGATCAACTTTTCCAGGTTGCTGTCGGCCGTGAATTCAAAACGGCCTTCGTAGCTGGCGCGCCGATCGATGCCGCCGGACAGCACGGCGAAGGTCTCGCCGAGATAGGCGAGGGTAAACTCGATGCCCTTGTCCTTGAGCGTGGTGCGGGCCCCGCCCCAGTCGCCGGTTCAAAGTGTCTTGCTCCCAGATCGAGGCCGGCGGCTTGGCCTTTTCCGCCGCTTGCGCGGTCGTTGCGCCGACGGCGGCGACCGCCAGAGCCAGCATGCTCAGCCAGGCACGCGGGATTTTGCTTTGCGTCATGCGCCGAATCATTCCCCTGTTGGAATGATTCGTTATCCCGGTGATTCGGTAACGATTTGTTAAGCACGTTAGCCGGCCGGCCCGGCGAGCCGCCTGAGCGCCGCGAAAGAGCGGAGGCGCCGCTCAGCCAGCGCCAGTGGGGTTGTCGTTGGCGGAGGATGGCGGGGCTTTCGGCGCGGCCTTGACCACCGCCACCAGCGCCGGGCGCAGCACGCGATCGCCGAGCATATAGCCGGCCTGGATCACCTGCGCGACGTGGCCGGGCGGCAAATCGGCGGTCTGTACCTCGTACATCGCCTGATGCACGTTCGGATCGAACTTCTCGCCCTCGGGCGAGAATTTCGTTACGCCATATTTCTCCAGCACCTTCATCAGCTCACGCTCGGTGAGCTCGACGCCTTCGATCAGCGCCGTCATCTTGACATCGGCATGCTCGCGCAGTTCGGCCTCGATTGTGCCCAGCGCGCGATGCATATTGTCGGCCACTGCCAGCACGTCGCGGGCGAATCCGGCAACGCCATAGACGCGCGCGTCGGCGACCTCGCGCTCGGTGCGTTTGCGCAGGTTCTCCATCTCGGCCAGCGTGCGCAGCAGTCTGTCTTTNAATTCCGCAGCCGCTTCCAGAGCGGCGGTGACCTGCTCGGCCGGCACCAATTCCGGTACCCCGGCAGTGGCTGCATCGCCCTCGGGCTGGGCAGCCGTGTCGTCAGCGGCGGGCCTGTCCGTCATAGTGGCTAGATCCTCAAAACTGTTCGGATGCCGGGGATATCAGGCTTCAGACACGAAAAATCAAGCTCAACCCGACAGTAATTGGCTGACGATGCGCGCGGTGTAATCGACCATCGGGATGACGCGGGCATAATTGAGCCGGGTCGGCCCGATCACCCCGATCACGCCCACAATGCTGCCCTTGCTGTCGCGATAGGGCGCCACGATGGTCGAGGAGCCGGACAGCGAAAACAGCTTGTTCTCCGAGCCGATGAAGATGCGCACCCCGTCGCCGCGCTCGGCGCGGCCGAGCAGGTCGATCACCCCGCGCTTGGTCTCCAGGGCGTCGAACAGCGAGCGCACCCGCTCCAGATCGTCGAGCGCGTGCAGGTCGTCGAGCAGATTGGCATGGCCGCGCACGATCAGCTTGCGCTCCTCGCTTTCGCCGCCCGACCAGCTCGCCAGACCCGCCGCGATGATCTTCTGGGTCAGTTGGTCGAGTTCGGCCTGCCCCGCCACCTGCGCGGCTTCGATCTCGCTGCGCAGCTCGGCCAGCGTCTTGCCGCGGATGCGGGCGTTGAGGAAATTGCCCGCTTCGACCAAGGCCGACATCGGCACGCCGGCCGGCACATTGAGCACGCGGTTTTCCACCTGGCCGTCTTCGGCCACCAGAACGGCGAGCGCGCGCTCCGGCTCCAGCCGCACAAATTCGATATGCTTGAGCCGCACGTTTGCTTGCGCGGTGAGCACAACGCCGGCCGAACGGGTCAAGCCGGACAAAGTCTGCGAAGCTTCGGTCAGCACGGTTTCCAGCGACTTGCCGCTGCCGGTGCCCGCCACCTGGGCTTCGATCGAGCGGCGGTCGCTCTCGGTCAGATCGCCGATCTGCATCAGCGCATCGACGAAGAAGCGCAGGCCGAGTTCGGTCGGCAGCCGGCCGGCCGAGGTATGCGGGGCGAAGATCAGGCCGAGCTGCTCGAGGTCCGACATCACGTTGCGCACCGAGGCCGGCGACAGCGTGATCGGCAGCAGGCGCGCCAGATTGCGCGAGCCGACCGGCTCGCCGGTGGCGAGATAGCTTTCGACGATGTGGCGGAAAATCTCGCGCGAGCGCTCGTTGAGCGCCGCCAGGCTCACTTGGTTCGCGCCGATCGGAACGTCGTGGGAAGCCACGGCCTAACTCCTTACATCCAGCCAACAATGGCCATCGCGGCGGTCTTGTTCAAGCCGGGCTTATGGTTATTGTGTGCGCCGGCAACCCATAAGGATCAAGCCCGATGCGGCCGAGCCGCCGACAAGTCGATGAACTGCGCGCGGTCTCGCTCGAACGCAGCGTGGTGAAATACGCCGAAGGCTCCTGTTTCGTGAAATTCGGCGATACCCATGTGCTGGTGACCGCCAGCCTGGAGGAACGGCTGCCGCCCTGGCTCAAGGGCCAGGGGCGCGGCTGGGTCACCGCCGAATACGGCATGCTGCCGCGTGCTACGTCCGAGCGCACCCGCCGCGAGGCCAGTGCCGGCAAGCAGGGCGGCCGCACGGTGGAAATCCAGCGCTTGATCGGCCGTAGCTTGCGTTCCGTGATCGACCTGCAGGCGCTCGGCGAACGGCAGATCACCATCGACTGCGACGTGATCCAGGCCGACGGCGGCACCCGCACCGCGTCGATCACCGGCGCCTGGGTGGCGCTGTCGGATTGTCTGTCGTGGATGAAGACGCGCGACATGTTCAAGGGCCAAAGTTCGGATCAAGTGCTGCGCGATCATATCGCCGCCGTCTCCTGCGGCGTCTGCAAAGGCACCGCCGTGCTCGATCTCGATTATGCCGAGGACTCGGAAGCCGACACCGACGCCAATTTCGTCATGACCGGCTCCGGCAACATCGTCGAAATCCAGGCCACCGCGGAAAAGACCCCGTTCAGCGAAGACCAGTTCCTGGTGCTGCTGGCGCTGGCGCGCAAGGGCATCGAGAAGCTGGTGGGCTTGCAGAAGCTGGCGGTGGCGTGAGCCGAAAGCTTACAGGCCCGGTGGTGATCGCCACCCACAATCCCGGCAAGCTCGCCGAATTGCGCGAGTTGCTAGCCCCCTACGGCATCGCCGCGCAATCGGCCGGCGAGCTCGGCCTCAGCGAGCCGAAGGAAACCGGCAAAACTTTCGCCGCCAACGCGCGCATCAAGGCNATGGCNGCGGCNAAGGCNACCGACCNCCCCGCTTTCGCGGANGATTCCGGNCTGGTGGTCGACGCGCTNGGCGGCGAGCCCGGCATTCATTCGGCGCGCTGGGCCGGACCNGACAAGGATTTCCGCTTCGCCATGAACCGCATCCAGACACNGCTGATCGAGCGCGGCGCGCGCAACGCCGAGCAACGCCGCGCGCATTTCATCGCAGCACTTTGTCTGGCCTGGCCGGACGGCCATGTGGAGCAATTCGAAGGGCGCGTCGATGGCGTCGCGGCGTGGCCGCCGCGCGGCGACCAAGGCTTCGGCTACGATCCGCTGTTTCTACCTGACGGTTTCGACCGCACGTTCGGCCAAATGAGCGCCGAGGAGAAACACGGATTACCGCCGAAAGGAAAAGGCCTGTCGCATCGCGCGCGCGCCTTCATGAAGCTCGCGGACGCCTGCCTGCGCAGCGCTTGAACGGTTCCCGATCGTTACAATTTTAATCAACTGTCGGCAGCGATTGCGCATTGGCGCTGGCTGGCATGATCGGCGCGGCCTATGATGCTTAACATGACATTAACCACAGCCGCGCCGTTTGCCGTCTATGTGCACTGGCCGTTCTGCCTGTCGAAGTGCCCCTATTGCGACTTCAACAGCCACGTGCGCCATGGCGGCGTCGATGAGGCGCGCTTCGTGCGCGCGTTCGAAGCCGAGATCGCCGCGACCGCCGCGCGCGTGCCCGGCCGCACGGTGTCGACTATTTTTTTCGGCGGCGGCACGCCGTCGCTGATGCAGCCGGCGTCGGTGCAGGCCATTCTGGATGCGATCGGCAAACACTGGAGCGTCGCGCCCGACGTCGAAGTCACGCTGGAAGCCAACCCGACCAGCGTGGAAGCGACGCGCTTTCGCGGCTATCGCAGCGCCGGCGTCAACCGCGTATCGCTCGGCGTGCAGGCGCTCGACGATGGCGCGCTCAAGGAACTCGGCCGCCTGCACACCGCGCAGGAAGCGCTCGACGCGGTCGCGGTGGCGCGCGCGAACTTCGAGCGTTACTCGTTCGATCTCATCTATGCGCGGCCGCGTCAGACGACCGCCGCTTGGGGCGCCGAGCTCAAGCGCGCAATTACCGAGGCCGCCGAGCATCTCTCGCTCTATCAACTGACCATCGAGGCGGACACGCCGTTCTTCGGACTGCACAAGGCCGGCAAGCTCGCCATTCCCGACGACGACACCGGGCGTGATCTCTACGACCTCACGCAAGCAACCTGCGCCGATGCCGGACTGCCGGCTTACGAAGTCTCCAACCACGCGCGGCCGGGCGCCGAGTGCCGGCACAATCTGGTTTATTGGCGCGGCCACGAATATGCCGGCGTCGGGCCGGGCGCTCACGGCCGGCTCAATATCGACGGCCGCCGCTATGCGACCGAAACCGAGAAACGCCCGGAAAGCTGGCTGTTGCGGGTGGAGGCAGCCGGCAACGGCCTGATCGTCGACGACAAGCTCACGTCGACTGAGACCGCGGACGAATTCCTGCTGATGGGGCTGCGGCTCGCCGAGGGCATCGACCCCGAACGCTTTACGGCGCTGGCCGGGCGCACGCTCGATCCCAAGCGCATTTCCATTCTGCGCGACGAGGGCGCGGTGGAAACCACCGCGAACGGCCGCCTGCGCGTGACGCAGAGCGGCTTTCCCGTGCTCGATGCGGTGGTCGCGGATTTGGCGGCGTAGCGCATGATCCCGAAAAGTTGGAACCGGTTTTCGGATAAGATCATGCGCAGAAATATTGCGATCAAGTTCCCGGCGCGAATGTCTTCGGCGCCGAGCTGACGGCCTGGCCGCCCGACGGCGCGACGCGCAGCACGGCCAGGCCGCGCTCATTGGTGCCATCGGGGCGGAAGCGGAACACACCATCAATCCCCGCGAAGCCCGAGGAGGTGGTCAGCACCTGCTCGCTGAAGCGCTGCGCGCCTTGCGTCTTCACCAGCGCGGCGACCAGCGCCACCGCGTCATAGGCGAGCGTCGCCGTGCGCACCGGATCCTGCCCGTAGCGGGCGCGGTAGCGGCCTGAGAAATTGCGGAAGCCGCTCGACTCCGGCGCCGCGTACCAGCCGCCGTCGAGCGCGGCGGTGGAGAACACGCGCGGATCGTCCCACAGGCCGGTGCCGAGTAATTGCACGCGCTTGAGGTTCACCCCGCTGGCGGTAAGCGCCTGCACCACTTGCGGCACCGCGTCGGCGCCGTCGGGAATGAAAATCGAATCGACGTGGGCGGCCGCCTGCGCCACGCGCCGCGCGGGCTCGGCCATCTTGCCAGGATCGAGTGGATATTTCTCCAACGCCACGATACGGCCGCCGCGCCGCGACACCTCCTGCTGGAACGCGGCTTCCACCACCGCGCCATAGGCGCTGTCGGGCAGCAACGCGGCGAACGAACGCTTGCCCTTGGAGATGGCGTAATCGACGATGCGCTTGACGTCGGTCTCCGGCAGGAAGCTCAACAGATAGACGCCGCGAGCGGCGACGCTGACGTCGGTCGAAAACGCGATCACCGGGATGCCGCGCGTGCGCGCGACCGAACCCACGGCGCTGACAGCTTCCGCGAACAGCGGGCCGATGATGATCTCTGCGCCTTCGGCGATCGCCTGTTGCGCGGCGGCTTGCGCGCCCTGCGGCGTGCCGCCGTCGTCCTTCACCAGCAATTGGATGTTCGGATTCTTGAATTCGGCGAGCGCCAGATCGGCGGCGTTTTTCATGGACTGCGCGGCGACGCCGGCATTGCCCGGCGCCGACAGCGGCAGGATCAGGCCGACGCGAACCTGGCCCGCGCCGAGCGTGGCGGCCGGCGGCGGCTCGGCCGACTGCGGCNGCGGCGCGCTGCTGAAAAACTCGGAATTGCCGGCGGCGCAGGCGGTGAGCGCGGCGGCGGCGGCGGCGACGCACAGCGCGGCGCACAGGCGGCGTCGCCCGCGCGACAGCGTCCCCTCCTCAGCTCGCCACATCCCCGACATGGTGGCTCCCCACGCGACAGTTCTGTGTCAGTCCTACCGATTATCGGCGAATTTGTCCTGCAAAAGTTAAGATGGTGAAAAAGAAAGGGAATTTGTCACGATGACGCGCTAGTCGCCGCCGTCTAAAGTAGCCGGCATGGCCAAGGACAACAAAAAGGACAGCAAAACCGCGGACGCCGGCCGGCCGCGCCGCTACACGGTCGCGGGTACTGAGGTCGAAGCCCCGCCGGCGGCGGCAGGCCTTTATTTGGTCGCGACGCCGATCGGAAACCTGCGCGACATCAGCCTGCGCGCGCTCGAGACGCTCGCCGCCGCCGACGTGATCGCCTGCGAGGACAGCCGCGTCACCCGCAAGCTCACAGAACACTATGGAGTTGCCACGCCGCTCACGCCCTATCACGAGCACAACGCGGCCGCGGCGCGGCCGAAGCTGCTCGCCCGCTTGGGCGAAGGGCAAGCGGTCGCGCTGGTCTCCGACGCCGGCACGCCGCTCATTTCGGATCCCGGTTACAGACTGGTGCGCGAAGCGGTAGACGCAGGTTTCACCGTCATTCCGGTGCCGGGCGCTTCCGCGGTTTTGAGCGCGCTCGGCGTCGCTGGCTTGCCGACCGACCGTTTCTTCTTCGAGGGCTTTCTGCCACCCAAACAAGCGGCACGGCAAAAGCGCATCGCGGCGCTCGCCGCCATTCCCGCCACTTTGGTGTTGTTCGAAAGCGGACCGCGCTTGCCCGCGGCACTCGCCGATCTCGCCGCCGGGTTCGGGCCGCGCGCGGCCGCGATCTGCCGCGAACTGACCAAGCTGCATGAGGAGGTCCGCCGCGGCAGTCTCCCCGAGCTGGCGCGCCACTATGCCGAAGGCGGCGAAACGCGCGGCGAGATCGTCATCGTGGTGGCGCCGCCCGCGGACGACGAGGGACAAGCCGACGATGTCGATGACCTGCTGCGCCGCGCGCTGGCGCGTGTCTCGGTCAAGGACGCGGTCGGCGAAGTGGCGCTCGCCACCGGCCGGCCGCGCCGCGAGGTCTATCAGCGCGCGCTCGCGCTCGCCAATGCTACCGGTGAAAAGGACAACGGCGATGGCGCGGCGTAACGGCACACCGAAGCCGCCCAAGCAGGCAGCCAGTTCGGAGCGGCAAAAGCGCGAAGCGCGTCCTGAAAAAATTGCGGCATTCCGCGTCGGCATTTCCGCGAGAGCCGCGCCGCCGTCTGGCTGCTCGCGCACGGCTATCGCATATTGGCGCGGCGCTGGAAAAGTCCGCTTGGCGAGATCGACATCATCGCCGTGCGCCGGCGCCTGCTGATCTTCGTCGAGGTGAAAGCGCGCGCGAAATTGGACGATGCCGCTGAAGCAGTCACCGAACGGCAAAAGCAACGGATCGCGGCGGCGGCGGAAATCTGGCTTGCCGCTAACCCCATGCCTGCCATTCGCGACATGCGCTTCGATGCGATCCTGGTGGCGCCCGGACGGCTGCCGCGTCACATTCCGGCGGCGTTCGAGTGCGCGTGATCCCGAAAAAGTGGGAACCGGTTTTCGGACAAGATCACGCGTAAATAAAAAAGCTTAAGCGCTCAGCCGCTGAAAGAACGCGTCGACCTGGCCACGGATGCGGCCGGCGACGCTGCCGAGATCATCGGCCACCGTCTTCACCGCGCCGGCGCTGGAGCGGGTGTCTTCGGTGGCGGTGCCGACCAGGTTGACCCCGGCGGCGGTCTCGACCGTGCGCTTGGCGGCGATCTCGACGCTGCGCGCGATTTCCGCCGTGGCGGCGCCCTGCTCGGTGACGGCGGCCGCGATGGCGCCGCTGATGTCGCCGATCTCGCGGATGATGTGCTCGATCGCGGTGATCGCCTCGATCGAGCGCACGGTGGCGCGCTGCATGCCGGCGATCTGTGTGCTGATCTCCTCGGTGGCGCGGCTGGTCTGGCCGGCCAGCGCCTTCACCTCGCCGGCCACCACGGCGAAGCCGCGCCCGGCCTCGCCGGCGCGCGCGGCCTCGATGGTGGCGTTGAGCGCGAGCAGATTGGTCTGCTCGGCGATGCCGGTGATGAGCTTGACCACGTCGCCGATGCGGCCGGCCGCCTCGTCCAGCTCCTTGACCGCGAGATTGGTGCGCCCGGCCTCGTTCACCGCCTTGGTGGCGATGGCGTTGGACTGCGCCACCTGGCGGTCGATCTCGTTCACGGAAGCCGACAGCTCGTCGGCGGCGGATGCGATGTCGCGCACATTCGAGGAGGCCTCCGACGAGGCGGCCGCGGCGCTGGCGGTCTTGGCCGAAGCTGCGTCGGCGGCGCCGGCGAGCTGGGTCGACGCCGCCAGCATCTGATCGGAAATGCGCCCGAGCTCGGCGAGGGTCGCTTCCACTTCCGCCGAGAAGCGCGAGATCTCGTTCGACATCTGCTCCTGACGCTGCGTGCGCATTTCGGCGTCGCCGCGGACGGTGCGATTGAGCTCCTCGTTGCTGCGCATGGCGCGCTGGAACACGCCGATCGAGCGCGCGAGCGCGCCGATCTCGTCGCTGCGCTCGCTGAACGGGACAGAAATCGAAGCATCGCCGGCGGCGACCGCCTCGGTGACGCGCGTGATGTCGGCAATCGGCTTGGCCACGCTGCGCGAAATAACCCATGCGCCGGCGGTCGCCAACAGCACTGCGAAGCACGCGAGCAGGCTCAGCCACATGGCGGTCTTGTCGATGCCGGTATTGATTTCCGAGTAGACGCGCGTGGCGCGCTTAGAATAAATCTCGGTGAGCTGGTCCAGATCTTTGTTGAGCGCCTTGCGCACCGAGCGGTTGGCGTCATTGTCGCCCCACTCGCGGCCGGCGGCGGGGCTGACTTCGGTGCCCAGGCGCGCCAGTTCGCGGCGGAAATCGATGAACTGCGCGATGCGCTTGGAGAACTGAACAAACAGTTCGGCATCGTCGCCACGCACGGATTTCTTCCAGTCCACGACCACCTTGGCGATCTGCTTGTTGAATTTGAGAATGCCGTCGGCGTAGATTTTCGACGTCTTAATATCGTCCGACATGTAGACGCCGCGCGATTCCATCACCACGGCGTAAATCAGCCCGTTCACCCGCTCGACGTTCCAGGTGCCGGCATTGGCGGATTCGAATTCGTCGGTCAGCGCCGCGTGGTGGCGCGCCGCTGTCACCGCGACCACCGACAGCGCGATGGTCGTGGTGGCCATCAGGGCGAAGATCGCATAGAGCTTGGCGGCAATCGAAAGCTTCGGCAAAGTCAAAAGCAGCCCCCTACCCTTGAACTACGGGTCCCTCAAGCGGCTATACTGGCGGTAATATGTTAACGGTTTGTTTTCCTTAAGCTTCTCGCTGCCTAAAAAGTCCCAAGAGCCCCGACAAGAGCCCCGACATGAGCCTGAAAATCGCGGTTCAGATGGATCCGATCCAGCGGATCAACATCAAGGGCGATTCAACCTTTGCGCTGCTGCTGGAAGCGCAAAAGCGGGGTCACCAGCTTTCCTATTACACCCCCGACCGGCTGGCTTTGCTCAACGGCCGCCTGTTCGCCACCGTCGAGTCTTTAAGCGTGCGCGACCAGGCCGGCGACTATTTCACGCTTGATGAGCCGCGGCGCGTGGAGTTGAGCCAATTCGACGTGGTGCTGCTGCGCCAGGACCCGCCCTTCGACCTCGCTTATGTGACCACCACCCACCTACTCGAGCGCATCCACCCCAAGACGCTGGTGGTCAATGACCCGGCGCATGTGCGCAACGCGCCGGAGAAGATGATGGTCACCGAATTTCCCGACCTGATGCCACCGACCCTGGTCACCCGCGACCTCGCCGAGATCAAGGCGTTCCGCGCCGAGCACGGCGACATCGTGATGAAGCCGCTGTACGGCCACGGCGGCGGCGCGGTGTTTCGTATCACGCGTGACGATCTCAATTTCGGCTCGCTCTATGACATGTTTTCGGTCACCTTCCGCGAGCAATGGGTGGTGCAGAAATTTCTCCCCGCGGTGAAGCAGGGCGACAAGCGCATCCTGCTGGTCGACGGCGAGTTTGCCGGCGCGGTCAACCGCATTCCGGCCGCCGACGATCTGCGCTCCAACATGGTGCGCGGCGGCGCGCCGGCGGCGACCGATCTGACCGCCCGCGAGCGCGAAATCTGCCAGCGGATCGGACCGGCCTTGCGCGAGCGCGGACTGCTGTTCGCCGGCATCGACGTGATCGACGGCTGGCTCACCGAGATCAACGTCACCTCGCCGACCGGTATCCGCGCGGTGAAGACTCTCGGCGGACCCGACGCCGCGGCACTGATCTGGGACAAGATCGAGGCCAAGCGGAAAGCGCCAAAGAGCTAAATTCCTCCCTCGATTTTCGAGTGAAAACCCACGATCGGCGTCGAAAAGCCCCGATAAGTCGCGGTTTCACCCCCTTGGGATATCCGACCCTCTGTTCT
>JGI20194J14741_1000025_pt1 | contig 21395 bp, 20 predicted proteins | sample NGESurshal092012_5_FD_14741 | JGI IMG/M metagenome (IMG submission 14741) | reverse complement strand
ACCGTGCACCTGGCGTCCGGCGCCGACTGGACCATGTCGGCCGGCGACATGCTGATCGTGCTTGCCGTCCTGCTGCTGTTCGGCGAAGTGATGAAATCGACCCGCATCGGCATGCGCACCGTGGTCGATCACGGGCTGTCGCTGATCCTGTTCCTCGGCATGCTGGTCGAATTCCTGCTGGTGAAGCAGGCGGCGAGCGCCACCTTCTTCCTGCTGCTGGTCATCAGCTTCATCGATGTGATCGGCGGCTTCGCGGTGACGCTGCGTTCGGCCCAGCGCGACCTCACGGTCGAAGGCGTCGAGCACGTCTCCTGAAACATCCGTAAGCAAACATGAGCCGCGATTTCCAGCTCCCCGGCCGCTCGCCCATGATCGCCTGCGATGGCATGGCGGCGACCTCGCATCCGCTCGCGACCTTGGCCGCTATCGACGCGCTGCGCGCCGGCGGCAGCGCGGCGGATGCCGCGGTAGCGGCGGTAGCGACGCTGTGCGTGGTCGAGCCGCACATGACCGGCATCGGCGGCGATTGCTACTGCCTGGTCTCGCAGCCGGGCAAGCCGGTCTGGGGCTATAACGGCTCCGGCCGCGCCGGCGCCAAGGCGTCATACGACCGCTTACGCGCCCAGTGCATGAGCGAGATTGGCGACTCGATCCACGCCGTTACCGTGCCGGGCGCGCTCGATGCCTGGGAAGCATTGCTCAAGACGCATGGCCGCTTCGGGCTCGACCGCGCGCTGTCAGCCGCGATCAAATACGCCGAAGGCGGTTTCCCGGTGGCGCCGCGCGTGGCGTGGGATTGGCAAAGGTACGTCGGCAAGCTCAAAGCCGATCCCGGCGCCGCCAAGCATTATCTGTTCAACGGCGCGGCGCCCAAGGAAGGCGACGTGATCCGTTTTCCGGCGCTGGCCGCGACGTTGAAAACCATCGCCGCCAAGGGCGCGCGCGCCTTCTACGAGGGCGAGATCGCCGCGGACATGGCGGCGACGGTGGCGGCGCGCGGCTCGTTCCTCACGGCGGAGGATTTCGCGCGCCACCGCGGCGACGCGGTCAAACCGATTTCCACCAACTATCGCGGGCTCGATCTGATCGAGATTCCGCCGAACGGGCAGGGGCTCACCGCGCTGGTGATGCTCAACATCCTGGAGAATTTCGATCTCGCCGCGCTCGATCCGCGCGGCCCGGAGCGTTTCCATCTGGTGCTGGAAGCAGCAAGGCTGGGCTTTGCGGTGCGCGACACCCACGTCGCCGACGCAGCGTATATGCGCGTCGCGGTCGCCGATCTGCTCGACAAGAGCTTTGGCAAGAAGCTCGCAGCGCTGATCGACATGAAACGCCGCGCCAAGCTGCCCACGGCGCCAACGCCCGGCAGCGACACGGTCTATCTCAGCGTGGTCGACCGCGACCGCATGGCAGTGTCGTTCATCAATACGCTCTATTCGTATTTCGGCGCCGGCATCTGCACCGAGAAGACTGGCATCATGCTGACCAACCGCGGCGCCTGCTTCACGCTCGAAGCCGATCACCCCAACACTTTCGGTCCTAACAAGCGGCCGCTGCACACCATCATTCCGGCGCTGGCCATGCGGGCGGGCCGCTGCGACATGAGCTTCGGCGTCATGGGCGCGCATTACCAGCCGATGGGCCACGTGCAGATCGTCCTCAACATGCTGGATTACGGCATGGACGTGCAGCAGGCGATCGACGCGCCGCGCTTCTTCTTCGAGGGCGAGCAGACGGTGGTTGAGCATGGCACGCCGGCGGCGACCGTCGAGGGCCTCACGGCGCGCGGCCACGACGTGGTGTTCGCAGCGACGCCCTGGGGCGGCGCGCAGACCATCAAGATCGACTGGGATCGCGGCGTGCTGATCGGCGGCTCGGAGCCGCGCAAGGACGGCTGCGCGCTCGGCTATTGAGAATTATTGGAAACGCGTAAGCGCGGCGGTAGCGCGGTAGGCGGCGAGCGCCTCGTCCGGCTCGGCGCGCCGGCGCTCGCGGGTCTGCGGATGCTGGTCCTTCATCGCAAGCAACTGGGCGAGGAACGGCGCCTGGCGATAGCTTTCCGGCACCTTATGCAATGCAGCGGCTGGCGCCAGCGCGACCAGCGCACGACTGCCGGCGGCGTGCTCTTCGCCGCGCGGCGTCGGCCCGGTCAGGCGTGAGGATGTTTCGTTGATTCCGCCAATCCGCATTGACTGTCTCGTTTCGGGACAAGCACCCCTTGTCCACCCTTGTATTGGCAAGCGCCGTGCCGTTGGCCGAAACCACGCTGAAATCGCTCAATCGGCGAGCTTTTTCGAATTATTTAAGTATTGTCCGTAGGTTCGGCGCGGTATCCATTCCGCAGACAACGCCCGGCGCGACGAGGCGTTCCCAAAAAGGGGCGAGCGTGACCCGAATCGAACAACCGGCTGGCGTCCCGGACGCCGCGGAGGTTCTCAAGGCGATCGGTGACGTCGCCTATGAATGGCGGCTCGACACCGATGCATTGGTCTGGAGCGGCAATGCCGCGTCCGTGCTCGGCGTCGCCGACATCGCCAGCGGCCGTAGCTTTGCGCAAAAGGTCGCTGCCGAGGACGGTCAGAGCCGCCTCGACGCGATCACCCAATCCGGTCAGAGCGACGCCGGCGAAGGCGTGCCCTATCAGGTGCAATACGTCTTCCGGCGCGGCAGCGGCAAAAAAATCTGGCTGGAGGACACCGGCCGCTGGTTCGCAGGGAGCGACGGCAAGCCGCTGCGCGCGCTCGGAACCGTGCGTGCGATCACTGCGCGCCATGAACGCGAGCAGGCGCTCATCCAACTCGCGAAGTTCGATGCCCTGACCGGGGAGATGAACCGCGTGCACCTCACCGAGGTGCTCGGCGCCAAGCTCGACGAAGCGGTACGCTTTCGCCACTCGCTGGGGTTCCTGCTGGTCGCCATCGACCATCTCGCCAACCTCAACGAATCCTACGGCTTCGATGTTGCCGAGGACGTGATCGCGCAAGTCGCCAAGCGTATCCGGGCGCGCCTGCGCGGCAAGGATTATCTCGGCCGCTTCTCCGGCAACAAGTTCGGCATCATCCTGACCAATTGCACGGCGGACGAAGTGACCGTCGCCGCCGACCGGCTGCTGGCCGGTGTGCGCGACGAGACCATCCCGACCGCCGCCGGTCCGGTGGCGGTGACGGTGACGATCGGCGGCGTGACCGCGCCGCGCCACGCCCGCACCATGCCGGAAATCCTCAGCCGCGCGCAGGACGCGCTGCATGCCGCGCGTCGCAAGCGTCACGGCTCGTTCGCCGCCTATCGGCCGAACGTGGAGCGCGATGCGCTACGCCGCGACAGCGTGCGCGCGACCGACGAGATCGTGGCCGCGCTCAACGAACGGCGGATCGTGCTCGCCTTTGAACCGGTGGTCGAGACGAAAACCCGCAAGATCGCGTTCTACGAATGCCTGATGCGCGTGCAACGCCCCGACGGCCGCCTCGCCCACGCCAACGAGATCATTCCGGTCGCCGAGCGGGTCGGACTGATGCGCATGGTGGACTATCGTGTGCTCGAGCTGGTGGTGAACGAATTGGCCGCCGCGCCCGATCTTACGGCCAGCGTCAATGTCTCGCCGGCCTCCACCGTTGATCCGGACTGGTGGGCGGGCCTCGGCGCCTTGCTGCGCGCCCATACCAGCGTGTCCGGGCGGCTGATCATCGAGATCACCGAGACCGCGGCGATCCAGGATGTCGACGATGCGCGCGGCTTCGTCACCCGGGTCAAGGACCTCGGCTGCCGCATCGCCATCGACGATTTCGGCGCCGGCCACACCTCGTTCCGAAACTTGCGCAAGCTCGGCGTCGACATCGTCAAGATCGACGGCGCCTTCGTGCAGAATATCGTGAAGTCGAGCGACGACCGCGCCTTCGTGCACACGCTGGTCGATCTGTCGCGTCGGCTCGGCCTCAAGACCGTCGCCGAATGGGTGCAGGACGAGGAAGCCGCGCGGCTGCTGGCGGACTGGGGCTGCGATTTCCTGCAAGGCGCGCTGATCGGATTGGCCAACGACGCGCGGCCGTGGCTGGGCGAAAAAAGCGCCGCGACGGCGTAGTGCTTCCGCGTCGAACGACTATTCCTTATTGCCGAGCTTATCGAGCCGCTTCTGCAATTCGTCGAGCTGGCGCTTGAGCTCGTCCATCTCGCCGCCGGGCGAGCCTTGCGGCTTGTCTTCCGCCGGCTTGCCTTGGCCGTGCGCGAAGGGCGCGAACATGGCGAAGGTCTTCTCGAACATTTCCATGTTCCGCCGCACCTGATCCTCGAGCGGACCGAAGCCGCCGACGCCGAAGGCCTGCGTCATCTGCTCGCGGAACTTGCCCTGCTGGCTGGTGAGCGATTGCATCGATTGTTCGAGGAAGCGCGGCACCATCATCTGCATGCTGTCGCCGTAGAAGCGGATCAATTGCCGCAGGAAGGCGATCGGCAACAGGCTTTGGCCTTCCTTGTTCTCCTGCTCGGAAACGATCTGCGCCANCACCGAGCGCGTGATGTCCTCGCCGGACTTGGCGTCAAAGACGACGAAATTCTCGCCCTCCTTCACCATGGTGGCGAGGTCCTCGAGCGTGACGTATGCGCTGGTCCCGGTATTGTAGAGCCGCCGGTTGGCGTATTTCTTGATTGTGATCGGCTCTTTTTCGTCAGTCATGTTGATGACATCGCCCCTGCCCAGAGCTTGAGCATAACCGGTTTCGGCTTACGCAGGCCACCGTTTTATCGCGGCGCGGCAGGCCAAGTGGGCGGTGCGGCAATTCCTTGCGGAATGTCAATAAACAGCCAATTCTAGCTGATATCTTCAGATTACCCGTTGTTGACAGGGCTGCCCGGCCTGCCGAGGATGCGGCAGCGCCAGATGGCCGCCCTGCCGCCCAACCGACTGCCAAAAGGAGTTTCGGATGAAGGACGATATTGTCATTGTCAGCGCCGCCCGCACGCCGGTCGGCGCGTTTAATGGGGCATTCGCCAATCTGCCGGCCCATGAGCTCGGTAAAACCGCGATTCAGGCGGCATTGCAGCGCGCCGGCGTCGAAGGCGCCCGCGTCAGCGAGGTCATCATGGGCCAGATCCTGAGCGCCGGTCAGGGCCAGAACCCGGCGCGGCAGGCGTCGATCGCGGCCGGCATTCCGGTCGAGAGCCCTGCCTGGGGCGTGAACCAGCTATGCGGTTCCGGCCTGCGCACGGTCGCGCTCGGCTATCAGGCGATCCTCAACGGCGACAGCGAGATCGTGGTGGCGGGCGGTCAGGAGTCGATGAGCATGGCGCCGCACTGCCAGCATCTGCGCAACGGCGTGAAGATGGGCGACTTCCAGATGATCGACACCATGATCAAGGACGGGCTGTGGGATGCCTTCAACGGCTACCACATGGGCAACACCGCCGAGAACGTCGCCAAGCAATGGCAGATCACCCGCCAGATGCAGGATGAATTCGCGGTCGCTTCGCAGAACAAGACGGAAGCCGCGCAGAAGGCCGGCAAGTTCAAGGACGAGATCGTTGCCGTGACCATCAAGTCGCGCAAGGGCGACGTGGTGGTGAATGCCGACGAATATCCCAAGCAGGGGGTCACGCTGGAATCGCTTGCCAAGCTGCGCCCGGCCTTCGACAAGGAAGGCACGGTGACCGCNGGCAGCGCCTCCGGCATCAATGACGGCGCCGCCGCCGTGGTGCTGATGAAGGCGTCCGANGCCGCCAAGCTCGGCAAGACGCCGCTGGCGCGCATCGTTTCATGGGCNCAGGCCGGCGTCGATCCNGCGATCATGGGCACCGGGCCGATCCCGGCGGCGCGCGCCGCGCTCAAGAAGGCCGGCTGGAAGAAAGAGGACCTCGACCTGATCGAAGCGAATGAAGCTTTCGCGGCGCAGGCTTGCGCGGTCAACAAGGACCTCGGCTGGGATACTTCCAAGGTCAACGTCAATGGTGGCGCCATCGCCATCGGCCATCCGATCGGCGCCTCCGGCGCGCGCATATTGACCACGCTGCTCTACGAGATGCAGAAACGAAACGCCAAGAAGGGCTTGGCGACGCTCTGCATTGGTGGTGGGATGGGTATCGCCATGTGCGTCGAGCGTTGAGCTTTGCTACGACGCTCTTAGTGTACGTCATGGCCGGCTCGATCCGGCCATGACTTAAAAATAATTTTGGGAGGAATGGGGCATGTCACGCGTTGCGTTAGTTACTGGCGGCACCCGCGGCATCGGCGCCGCCATCGCCAAGGCATTGCAAGCTGCCGGTTACAAGGTCGCGGCCGTCTACCACGGCAACGACGAAGCGGCGGCGAAATTCAAAACCGAAACCGGCATTGCGGTGTTCAAGTGGGACGTATCGTCCTTTGACGCTTGCGCCGACGGCGTGAAGAAAGTGCAGGCCGAGCTCGGCCCGGTCGAGGTGCTGGTCAACAATGCCGGCATCACGCGCGACGCCATGCTCCATCGCATGAAGCCGGAGCAGTGGAGCGCGGTGATCAACACCAATCTCGGCTCGCTGTTCAACATGACCCGGCAGGTGATCGAGGGCATGCGCGCCGCCAAGTTCGGCCGCATCGTCAACATCTCGTCCATCAATGGCCAGAAAGGCCAGATGGGGCAGACCAATTACTCCGCCGCCAAGGCCGGCGAGATCGGCTTCACCAAGGCGCTGGCGCAGGAAGGCGCGCGCGCCGGCATCACGGTGAATGCGATTTGCCCGGGCTACATCAATACCGAAATGGTGCAGGCGGTGCCGAAGGACGTGCTGGAGAAGAACATTCTGCCGCTGATCCCGATCGGCCGCCTGGGCGAGCCGGAGGAGATCGCGCGCTGCGTGGTGTTCTTGGCCTCCGACGACGCTGGTCTGATTACCGGCTCGACGCTTTCGGCCAATGGCGGGCAGTATTTCGCCTAGCGTTTGCGCTTGGATTTGACGGTTCGTTTCGCGGGGCGCGCTGGTTTAGCAGCGCGCTTGCGCACGGTGCCTTCCGCCTTATCTAGCCGCACCGACCAGTATTCCCAGGCGCGCGCCACCGGGCCCGGCCGCAGATTGTATTCGCCGGCGAGCGCGGTCTCGGCGGCATTGAGCGGCGACACAGTTCCGAGCGTGTGCGCCTGGATCTGCATTGCTGCATTGCGTACGGTGTAGATGGTGCGGAAGGTCAGCTCCTCCAGCGTCTTGCCGGCGACGGTCGCGCCGTGCCGGCGCATCAGCACGATCCAGTGCGGGCCGAGCGCGCGCGCCAGCGAGGCGCCTTCCTCCGGCTTGGCCACGATCAGATTGGTGTCGCCGAATTCGTCACGGCTGTCCCAGAACGGCGCCTTCTCGCCGATGGTGGCGCCGAGATGATAGACCGGCTTGAGCTCGGCGCCGGAAATGCAGAACGGCAGGATCGACGGCGCGTGATGGTGGCACACCGCGTTCACTTCCGGCCGCGCTTTGTAGATTTCGCCGTGAATGACGCGCTCGCCGTAAAGCCGCGCTTCGATTGGCTTGACGATTTGTGAGTCGAGGGTGAACTCGTGAATGTCCTCCGGCTGCACCAGCTCGGGCGCGCGTGAGCACGACATCAAATAGCGCCTCGGATCGGTCGGGTGGCGCATGGTGACGTGACCGAAGGCATCGAGCACGCCTTCGTTGGCGATCATGCGGTTGGCGCGCGCGAGTTGCTTGCGCGCCTCAATGAGTTTGTTCGGCACCGGCGTTTCCCCATATTGATTAGTTCGGCATTTTTATCGCGTTTTGTCGCTCGGCGACCAGCCCGCCGGCGCCAGCTCGAAGCCGTCGAAAGAAAAACCGGGCGCCACCGTGCAGCCCACCAGCGTCCAGTCGCCTAAGGAATCCGCCGCCTGCCACGCGCGCGCCGGCACCGTGAATTGCGGAACCTCGCCGCCATGGATATCGGCGCCGAGCCGGACGATCTCCTCTTTGGCGCCGTCCACCACTTCGAGCTTGAGCGCCGCGCCGGCGTAGTAGTGCCAGATTTCGACCGCGTCGATGCGGTGCCAGTGCGAGCGTTCGCCGCGCGCCAGCAGGAAATAAATCGACGTGGAGGCGGCGCGGCCGTCGATCACGCGGGGATCGCGGAAGGTCTCGCGATAATGCCCGCCCTCGGGGTGCGGCGAGAGCGCGAGCGCGCGGATGATGTCGGCGGCGCTTTGTCGCGGGGTCACCGCGAATTCTCCGTGTTCGACATCCGATAGGTCCAGGCAAATGGCTTGCCGAAGCGAGTGACTTCATCGATCAGCGTACCGCCGGCATCTTTGGCACAATGATAGCGTTCCGTTTCGATGATGAAATCGGCCGTCTGCGGATTGTCCGCGATGCGCCAGGGACGCCGGAACATCGGCGCGACCATGTGCTCGCGCCACGGGATGCAGATGAACAAACGCGGCGGTCGATCGGGCGCGCGCGCCTCTTGCGTGATACGCATTTCGAGGCGGCGCAGCGCGGGAGTAGCCGCCACGGTCCAATAATCGAGTTCGAATCTGCCGTAGGAGCCCGCTGTCCAGCCGGCAAAGGCGTTGGTCGCGACATATTCAAGCGGGTGCAGTTTGACCATGATGAACACCGCCGAAATAACCTGAGCGACGGCCAGCGTTGCAAAGGGGATTGGAAACCGACGGATCATCGGCGCGAGCTTCAGCATTGCCCACGCTGCAATCAGCGCCAGCGGGGGCAGCGTAAATAGGATATGCCGGATGCCGTCATAGAGCGTTGAGCCGGTTGCAATAATGAATAACATCGGCGCCAGCGCCGCTGCCACGATCAGCAGGAGCGCGCGGGCGCCGGCAAGCTGGACAACGGCCGCGGACAATCCATGAGGGAGTCGGCGGAAAAATGCGGCAATTGCAGCTATGCCTAGTCCGAGCGCAGCGAGCAGCAGAACGATAAAGATTTCCGGAAGCCGCGCTGCCAANTCACCNAGGAATGTAATACCAGGGCAGCATGCCGGTGGAGACTTGCCCGCCCCACAAGGGCGCCGTCATCTCCAGCTTGAGCTCGCCGAAATGCCGGTAGGCGNTGAGAAAGCGCTCGAGCGGGTTGGCCGCCTGCAAATAGGGCCATAACAGGATTGCGACGAACCAGCCGATCGCCAGTGTCGATGCCGTGCGAACGGCAATCTGGACAATCGACGTGAAACTGGCGCGGCCGCGCAACGCAATGATTTCGATGCATAGAAGGCTCATGGCGGCAACGAGATAAACTTGCGCCAGAATGCCGCCGATCCGGGTCGCAATGGCGAGCCCGCAGCAAGCGCCGGCCGTCAAGGTCGCGCGCCAGGATGGAATCCCACCCCGCGCCATAGCGATAATCGCCAGCAGCGCCCACGTCATCACGGCCATGAACGGCACGTCGTTGGGCGTGAAAAAAAGATGGCCATAGAGATTTCCTGTCAGCAGGCAGAGTGCCAGCGCGACAAAACCTGCCCATTGTCCGATCGCAATACGTCCGATGGGGACAACGGCGGCGAGCCCGCTGAGGCCGACAATAAAAGTCAGCGCGTGACGCACGTCGAAATCGTCGGCAGCGTGAAATGATTGTGCGACCGTTGTGACGATCTGGAACCATGGCCCATAAAACCAAGTGCCGAAGTGGTCGGTCAGCGCGCGGTCGGCGCCCAAGCTCAAATACCAGGCCAGCGCCTTCGGTCCGTAGCCGTCAAAGAGGAATTCATCGATCGTAATGCCGACATCGTGCACGGTTGCAAGCCCGATCGTGAGCACGGCCCCGAGCAAAGCCGCGCTCGCGAGCCATTCGCCGCTGACGGAGCGTTTGGCGTTCTGGTCGGTGATGACCGTCAAAATTTGTTCTTGCGCGCGCGGATTTCAGCGAACACCTGCGCCGCCTGCTTGCCCGCCATGCCGATGCCGGCCGCGACCTCCGGCAGATCGGCGCGCAGAAATGGATTGGCCAGTTTCTCGTCGCCGATGGTGACCGGGATCGTCGGTTCGCCTTTCGCGATCTGCTGCTCCACCTGCGCCTCGCGCGCCGCCAGCACCGGATTGTCCGGCTCGATGGTGCGCGCGAAGCGGATATTGGCGGCGGTGTATTCGTGGCCGCAATAGATCTCGGTGTCGTTCGGCAGATCGCGCAGCTTCACCAGCGAGCGCCACATCATGCCGGGCGTGCCCTCGATCACGCGGCCGCAGCCGATCGAGAACAGCGTATCGCCGACGAAGGCAAGCTTGTCGGCATGGAACCAGTAGGTGACGTGGCCATTGGTGTGGCCCGGCGTCTCGATCACACTGCCCGACAATTTCCCGATCGCCACCTTGTCGCCCTCGCGCACGGTCAGGTCCACCGCCGGTATCGTTTCCGCTTCCGCCGCCGGCGCCACCACGCGGCATTTGTATTTCTCCTTCAGCGCCAGGACGCCGCCGGTGTGGTCGGCATGATGGTGGGTGACCAGAATGTCGGTGAGCTTCCAGCCGGTGGCCTTGAGCGCGGCCTCGATCGGCGCCGCCTCGGGCGCGTCGATGGAGGCCGTGGCCCCGCTTTCCGGGTCATGCAGCAGCACCCCGTAATTGTCCTTCAGGCAGAGAAACAGGCGGGTTTCCGCGGGCATGGCAGTCCTCGTCGGTCAGGGTGCGGCGTTAACCGTAGCATGCGGATGAATTGTCTCGCACCCCTTGCGTTCCATGCGGAGCGCCATGATCCGCCGTTTCGTGGTAGTTTTAGGACATGTCGATCGATGTCGTGGACCTGCGCAATTTCTACGGCCAGCGCCTGGGCGTGGTGGCCCGCCGCTTCGTCGGCCGCGGCATTCGCGGACTGTGGAAGGATACCGCCGGCCAGCGCGTGCTCGGCGTCGGCTATGCCACGCCCTATCTCGGCCTGTTCCGCGAGGAGGCCGAACGCTGCCTCGCCTTCATGCCGGCCGGGCAGGGCGTGGTGAAATGGCCGACCACGCGGCCGGCGCTTTCGGCGCTGGTGGACGAAAACGAGCTGCCGCTACCCGACTCGGCGGTCGATCGCGTGATACTGGTGCACGCGCTGGAAATGACCAACGATCCGGCCGCGCTGCTGCGTGAGGTCTGGCGCGTGCTGGCGTCGGGCGGGCGACTGCTGGTGGTGGTGCCGAACCGGCGCGGCCTGTGGGCGCGTATGGACACTACGCCGTTCGGCCATGGCCGGCCCTATTCGCGCTCGCAGATCAATCAGCTCTTGCGCGAGACCTGGTTCACGCCGACCGGATGGAGCGAGGCGCTCTACGTGCCGCCGGTTGCGCGCGGCTGGTTCCTGCGTTCGGCGGTGGCGTGGGAGCGCACCGGCTCAACGCTTTCGGCGCCGTTCGCCGGCGTGCACATGGTGGAAGCGACCAAGCAGGTCTACCGCGCGATCCCCGCGCCCCGCGTCAAACGCCGGCTGGTGCCGGCGCTCGAGCCGGCGCTGGCGCCTTCGCCGGGCACTTAAACAGATACGCTCGTCCCCGCGGAAGCGGGGACCCAGTACAGATCAAAGATCTGGATTCCCGCTGGAGCCTGCCCCCGCATAGGCGGGGGCGGGAATGAGCGGAGTGCGCCTCGATTATTCCGGCTGACGCGGCGGCTCGTCGCCGCCGTCGCCCGGGATCGGCTGCGGCGCCGCACCCTGCGGATTGGCGTTGCCGAAATTATCCGGACGGTCCGGGCGGTAGCCGCCGCCGCGATGACGCCGGCGCCGGCGATGCCCGAAGCGATCCTGGCGGTCGCCCTGCTCATGACCGTTCTGCCCGGAGCCTTGATTGGTGTTCTGGCTCACAGGCTGCTGCGGCTGGCCGCCGCCGCCGGTGATGAAGGCCGGCAACGCGTTCGGGTCCGCGACGGCCACATTGCCGCCCTGAACCGAAGGCTGCGCATAAGGCTGCTGCTGCGGCTGAGGTTGCGGGCGGTGTTGCTGCTGATCGCGCGGCGGAAACGGCTGCGCGTCGCGCGGCAGATAGGGCTGCGCCTGCGGCGCTGGCGGCTGCGGCGCGAAGCCCGGCTCGTTCTGGCCCATGAAAGGCTGGCCGTCGTCGTCGTCGTCGTCGTAGTTGTCGTCGGCCGCGCCTTGCGCTCCGCTTTGGCCCGTTTGCGGCTGCGCATTGTAATAGGGGTTCTGCTGGCGGAACTGTTCCTGCGCGACGGCGATCAGGCGGAAATAATGCTCGGCGTGCTGATAGTAATTCTCGGCCGCCACCGGATCGCCCGAGCTCTGCGAATCGCGCGCGAGCTGTATGTATTTCTCCGCGATGTGCGAGGCGGTGCCGCGGATTTTCACGTCGGGCCCGTTCGACTCGTAGACCCGCGTCAGCGGATTTTGGCTCTTGCGGTGCGGGTTGTTGTTGTTGTTACGCCCGCGCATGCGTTTCTGACCGTTTCTCATGATGTGCCTTTTCGCCGACCTTTCGCTTTACCGCGGCACGCGCCGCCAACCGTTGCACCGAAGTTCAAACCAGTCTCAAGTCCATACACATCCCGCTGCGCGGCCATGGCTGGCGCCGATTTCCTGCGCGAATGCTCGAACATTTGCGATCTTTATCGCGATAGCCGCAGCAACCCCATGGCCGCGATCCTGTCGCGGCGTTGCCAACCTCTCGTTACGCGCATCGTCAAGGTTTAAAAATCTAATGCGCCCAACCGGTGAAGCGTTCGAACCCGTCTCTGGCGATTTCGTTAGCCGTCTTCTGAAAGGCGGCTGTTCGTCATCGGCCAATTTCATCGGACTTGCACCGCCGCCGCACAGAGCCGCTTGCTCCGGGGTTCCTGGCGATGCAACCCGCTCGGGTCGATTCCTGAGCGGAAGCTAGTCGTTTCCGCGCCACATTCCAAGTGGTTTTTTTGCCTGCAACGGAGGTCTGCGCTTTTCACCGGATCGAATTACGACATGGTTATGGCGCGACGGTCGCGCTCAATGCGCGCGGAATTCCGGCCAAATCGTCACGCGCGGCTGCGACTATTAATCCCGCTGTGGTAAACAGCGCGCGAACCGCCGGTTCCTGGCCCATTCCCAACTCCACGATCAAGCGGCCGCCCGGCGCCAGCAGGCGGCGGGCGTCCGCGGCGATGGCGCGGTAACCATCCAGGCCGTCGGGGCCGCCGTCGAGCGCAAGCGCCGGGTCGTAGCCGCGCACCTCCGGTGCGAGCGATGCAATGTCGCTGCGCGCCACATAGGGCGGGTTCGAGACGATGAGATCGAACGGACCTTGCAGGCCGGCGGCGATATCGCAGGCGACGAAGGTGCAACGGCCGGCGAGATCGTTGCGCTCGGCATTCGCGCGCGCCACCTCCAAAGCGGCCGCGCTGATATCGCTGCCGGTGCCCACCGCGTTGGGCAGTTCGCTGAGCAGCGCCAGCAGCAGCGCGCCCGATCCGGTGCCGATATCGAGGATGCGCAACTTTTCCGTTTGCAAGGCGTCGCGCACGACCGCGTCGAGCGTGGCTTCGATCACGGTTTCGGTTTCCGGCCGCGGCACCAGCACGGCCGGGCTGACTTGCAGGCTCAGGCTCCAGAACTCCTTGCGTCCGAAAATACGCGCCACCGGTTCGCGCTTGAGCCGGCGCTCGCCCAATGCGTCGATTGCCTTCATCTCGTCACCATTTAGCGCGCGCTCGCCGTTCGCCATCAGCTCGGCGCGATCGATGCCGAGCGCATGCGCCATCAGCAGGCGCGCATCGGCGTCGGCGGAGTCGATTCCGGCCTGGCGAAGTCTGTCGGCCAGCGCGCGGCGTGCCGCCGCGATGGTGCGCATGGCGGTAAGCGTCACGTCGCGCCCTCGGCTGCCAGCAGCTCGGCCTGATGCTCGGTCACCAGCGCATCGATGACCTCGTGCAAGGCCTCGCCTTCCATCACCTGCGGCAGCTTGTGCAAGGTCAGATTGATGCGGTGGTCGGTGACGCGGCCTTGCGGAAAATTATAGGTGCGGATGCGCTCCGAGCGGTCGCCCGATCCGATCTGCCCGCGCCGCTCGGCGGCGCGCGCAGCATCGAGCTTGCTGCGTTCGGTGTCATAGAGCTTGGCGCGCAGCATCGTCATCGCCTTGGACCGGTTCTTATGCTGCGAGCGGTCCTCCTGCACGAAGACGATAATCCCGCTCGGCAGGTGGGTGATGCGGATGGCGGATTCGGTCTTGTTGACGTGCTGGCCGCCCGCTCCTTGTGCACGCATGGTGTCGATCTTGAGATCATCATCGTTGATTTTGATGTCGACATCTTCCACCTCGGGCAGCACCGCGACGGTGGCGGCCGAGGTGTGGATGCGCCCGGAGGCTTCGGTGTCGGGCACGCGCTGCACGCGGTGTACGCCGGATTCGAATTTGAGCTTGGCAAACACGCCGCGGCCGCGCACCTCGGCGACGATTTCCTTGAAGCCGCCCTTGCTGCCTTCGCTGATCGACAGGATTTCCGTCTTCCAGCCCTGCTGGGCGGCGTAGCGCTCGTACATGCGGAACAGGTCGCCGGCGAATAGCGCGGCCTCGTCGCCGCCGGTGCCGGCGCGGATTTCCAGGATGGCGTTGTGATCGTCCATCGCGTCTTTCGGGATCAGCGCAAGCTGGATTTGCTGTTCGAGCTTGTCCCTGCGCGCCTGTAGCGCGGGCTTCTCGGCGTCCGCCAGCTTGCGCATCTCGGCATCGGTCGCAGCATCGGCGGCCAGCGCTTCAAGGTCGGCGATCTCGGCGGTGACGGCGCGATAGGCTTTGATCGCCTCGATCACGGGACCAAGCTCGGAGAATTCGCGCGACAGCTTGACGTAGTCGTCGCGGCTCAAATTAGTCGCGAGCTCGCTTTCCACCAGTTCNTGGCGGGCGAGCAGGGCATCGAGCCGGTGTTGCGGCAGCGCGATCAAAGTTGCAGCCCCTCGGCCGCCGCGAAGGCCTCGAGCTTGTGGCGGATCGACACGCTGCCAACCGGCTGCTCGAGGAGCGGCAGGATGGCGGTCTCGCCCTTGCGGCAATCGAGATCGAGCAGCAGCGCCTTGACCGGGCCGACCGCCGACGGCGACAGCGACAGCGAGCGGTAGCCGAGGATCGCCAGCGCCAGCGCGCCGATCGGCTGCGAGGCGAGTTCCCCGCACAGCGCCACCGGCTTACCGTGCTTGCGGCTCTTGTCGGCGATGTCCTTGAGCGCGCGCAGCACCGGCGCCGACAGCGGATCGAAGCGCTGCGACACCCGGGCATTGCCGCGGTCGGCGGCATAGAGGAACTGCATCAGGTCGTTGGAGCCGACCGAAAGGAAATCGACGCGCTCAAGCAATTCATCGAGCTGGAACAGCAGCGCGGGCACTTCCAGCATGGTGCCGATATGCACCCGCTCGGGCAGCGCGTGGCCGTGACGACGCAGATACGTCAATTCGACCTCGACCAGTGACTTGGCCTTGTCGAACTCCTCCACCATGGCGATCATCGGGAACATCAGGCGCAATTCGCGCCCGCCGGCGGCGCGCAGCAGCGCGCGCACCTGGCTGCGCAACAGGCCGGGCCGGTCGAGGCCGAGCCGGATGGCGCGCCAGCCGAGCGCCGGATTCTCCTCCTCGATATTGCGCAGATACGGCAGCACCTTGTCGCCGCCGATGTCGAGGGTGCGGAAGGTCACCGGGCGCTTGCCGGCGGCATCGAGCACGGTGCGGTAAAGCGCGAGCTGCTCGTTGGTGCGTGGCAGCGTATCGGCGACCATGAACTGCAATTCGGTGCGGAACAGGCCGATGCCGGCGGCGCCGGTCTCGTCGAGATGCGGCAGGTCGATGGTGAGACCGGCATTGATCATCAGCGCGAATTTATGGCCGTCCTTGGTGACGCAGGCGCGGTCGCGCAGCGCGCGGTATTGCGCCTGGCGCCTGGCCCGCAACTTCACCCGCTCGCCATAGGCGCTTTCGATGTCGGACGGCGGGCGCATATGCACGTCGCCCGTGGTGCCGTCGACGATGATGGCGTCGCCCGGCTCGACCAGGCCGGTGGCGTTGGCGATCTCGCCGACCGTGGGAATGCCGAGCGCGCGCGCCACGATCGAGACATGCGAGGTGGGTCCGCCTTCCTCCAGCACCAGGCCGCGCAGTCTTTTGCGATCGTAGTCGAGCAGCGCCGCCGGGCCCATCGAGCGCGCCACCACGATCGCGTTCTCCGGCAGTTGATCCCGCGACGGCGCGTGATCCTGCCCCATCAACACGCGCATCAGCCGGTTAGCGAGATCGTCGAGGTCGTGCAGGCGGTCGCGCAAATAGGGATCGGACGCGCGCAGCATGCGCGCGCGGGTGTCGGACTGCACGCGCTCGACGCTGGCCTCGGCGGTGAGGCCGGTCATCACGGCCTCGCTCATCTTGTGCAGCCAGCCCTGGTCGTAGCCGAACATGCGGTAGGCTTCGAGCACCTCGCGATGCTCGCCGCCGTCGGCCACCTCGCCGTGCTCGAGCAGGCGATCGAGATCGGCGCGGAACGTAGCAATGGCCGCGTCCAGCCGCTTGAGTTCCTTTGGTATGTCGTCGGCGATGACATTGGTGATGACCACGCGCGGCTCGTGCAGCACCACATGGCCGAGCGCGATGCCATCGGACAGCGCGGTGCCTGAAAATTTGATCGCGTGGCGTGCGACCGGCTCGGCGCCGGGGCGGGCGAGCGCGGACAGCTCGCCGGAGGCGATCATCTCGGCGAGCACCATCGCCGTGGTCTGCAGCGCCTCTTCTTCCTCCTCGGTGTAGGTGCGGCGCGCGCGGTTCTGCACCACCAGCACGCCGAGCGTATTGCCCGCGCGCAGCACCGGCACGCCGAGGAACGAGTGGTAGATTTCTTCGCCGGTTTCCGGGCGGAACGAGAACGCCGGGTGCGCCTGCGCGTCCGACAGGTTGATCGGGTTGGCCTCGCTGGCGACCAGGCCGACCAGGCCCTCGTCGGCTTTCAGCACGGTCTCGTGCACCGCTTCGCGCTTCAAGCCCTCGGNGGCGTATAGCTCNAGGGTTCCGTCNACGCGCAAGACGTAGACAGAGCACACCTCCGCCACCATGTTGGCGGCGATCAGCACCACNACCTTGTCGAGGCGTTCCTGCGCGCTGACCGGCTCCGCCATCACTTCGCGAAGCCGGCGTAACAGCACGCGCGGACCGCCGAGCGCGCCACGCATTGTCGAGGTCCCTTAGAGTCCGATCTGTTCTGTTTGGATCAGAGTCTCAGCTAACATTTTGCTTGAGCATGATCTTATCCAAAAACCGGTTCCCACTTTTTGGGATCATGCTCTAGCCGCGGCTCGGGCCGCAGCCCCGTTTACGGCCCAATCATGTACGAATAGCGACCGCGGGCCTCGGAACCCACGGCGACTTTGCTCAGGCTATAGCCAATGGCCTATGCAAGGGGCAAGCCAAACCGGCGGCTCCGGTTTTTTAGTCAGAAATGCGCTGCGGTGCAGCGGACGGCGCGGCCGCTAGCCCTTATCCAGCCCATACAGCGTATGCAGGGTACGTACCGCCAGGTCGGTCTGCGAAGCCTTGATCAGCACCGAGAACTTGATCTCCGAGGTGGTGATGGCGAGGATATTGATCTTTTTCTCGGCCAGCGCCTTGAACGCCTGGGCGGCGACGCCGGCATGGCTGCGCATGCCGATGCCGATCACCGACACCTTGGCGACGTCGGTCGCCCCGTCCATCCGTTCATAGCCGATCGAGCCCTTGGCCTTCTCGACGGTGACCCGCGCGCGCTCGTAGTCGGCCGACGGCACGGTGAAGGTGAGGTCGGTGGTGGCGCCATCGGCCGAGACGTTCTGCACGATCATGTCCACGTTGATGCTGGCGTCGGCGAGCGGGCCGAAGATCGCGGCGGCGACCCCGGGCTTGTCCTGCACGCGGCGGATCGAGATCTGCGCCTCGTCCTTGGAGAAGGCGATGCCGGTGACGGTTTGCTGTTCCACGATGTCTCCCTCGTCGCAAATGAGTGTGCCGGACGGCGCCTTGGAGGAATCGATGTCCTCCGGCTTTTCGAAGCTCGAGCGCACGAAGATGCGCACGTTATGCACCATCCCGAGCTCGACCGAGCGCACCTGCATGACCTTGGCGCCGAGCGAGGCGAGCTCGAGCATTTCCTCGTAGGCGATCTTGTCCATGCGGTGCGCCTTCGGCACCACGCGCGGATCGGTGGTGTAGACGCCGTCCACGTCGGTATAGATGTCGCAGCGCTCGGCCCCGATGGCGGCGGCGATCGCCACCGCCGAGGTATCCGAGCCGCCGCGGCCGAGCGTGGTGATGCGGCCGGTCTCCTTGTGCAGACCCTGGAAACCGGCGATCACCGCGACCTGGCTCATCTCCTTGAAGCGGCGGATCAGCTCGGCGCCGTTCACCTCCAGAATGCGCGCCGCGCCATGCGCGTTGTCGGTCAAGATTGGCAACTGCCAGCCCTGCCAGGAACGCGCATTGACGCCCATGCCTTCCAGCACGATGGCCAAGAGCCCGGCGGTGACCTGCTCGCCGGTGGCGACAACCGCGTCGTATTCGCGCGCGTCATGCAGCATGGCGGCCTGCCGGCACCACTCGACCAGCTGATTGGTGACGCCCGACATGGCGGAGACCACGACGGCCACGTCATGGCCGGCGTCGACCTCGCGCTTGACGTGGCGCGCCACGTTGCGGATGCGGTCGAGATCGGCGACCGACGTTCCGCCGAATTTCATCACCAGGCGAGCCATGACGTTCCCGAACGCGCCAAAAGGCGCTAACAAGCGGCCGGCTGTGCCGGCCGCAAAAGGCGCGTATACATACCGGCGGGGTGCCGAGACTGCAACATTAAGAGCCTTGCGGACCTCTTCTTCCGCGTTAATCATTCGGGTGCTGGCGATGCGATATATCGAGCGAATTCTGCAGTCGGGCGAGACGCTGGTCTACTCGGGCAAGATTCATTGGGTTATCTATCTTCCGGCCATGATCCTGGCGCTGGTCGCATTGGCCGCGCTCACGCAAGCGAAAAGCGGCCCGACCGGCCTGAGCTGGCTGATTTTCTCCATCGCCTGCTGGCTGGGCGCCGGAGTTGCGTTCGTTTCGGGCTGGTTCAGGCGCTGGACCACCGAGATCGACGTGACCAACCGGCGCATCGTATACAAGTGCGGCTTGATCAAGCGGCACACGGTCGAAATGAACATGGACAAGGTCGAAAGCGTCGATGTCGACCAATCGGTTTTCGGCCGCATGCTGAACTACGGCGACATCACCATTCGGGGCACCGGCGAGGGTATCGAACCGCTGTACCGCATCAGCGCGCCACTCGATTTCCGCAACCACGTGACGGCGCGCTGAATGGATCGCCGCGCATCCTCCATCGACCACGCCGAAGTCGAGCGCTTCTCGCGCCACGCCGCCGATTGGTGGGACGCGCGCGGGCCGATGGCGGCGCTGCACAAGTTCAATCCGGTCAGGCTCGCTTACATCCGCGATAAAGCCGCCGAGCGGTTTGCGCGCGAGCCCAAGAAGCTCGACTGCCTCAAGGGGCTGCGCATGCTCGATATCGGCTGCGGCGGCGGCATTCTGTCGGAGCCTTTGGCGCGGCTGGGCGCGCTAATGGTCGGCGCCGATCCGTCCAAGGAAAACATCGCCGTCGCGAGCGCGCATGCGCAGGAGAGCGGCGTCGCGGTCGACTACCGCGCCACCACGGCGGAGGATCTCGCGGCCGCCGGCGAGCGTTTCGACGTGGTGCTGGCGATGGAAGTGGTCGAGCATGTCGCCGACGTTGGCGCCTTCGTGGCCACCTGCGCCTCGATGGTCAAGCCCGGCGGCCTGATGATCGCGGCAACCTTGAACCGCACGCTGAAGAGCTTCGCGCTGGCGATCGTCGGCGCCGAATATGTGCTGCGCTGGCTGCCGCGCGGAACCCATCAATGGGACAAGTTCGTCACCCCGAACGAGCTTGAGCTGGCGTTCGAGCGCGGCGGCTTGCGGGTGATCGGCGAACGCGGCGTCATCTACAATCCGTTTGCCGACCGCTGGCAATTGTCGTCCGACATGGATGTGAACTACATGCTCGTCGCCGAACGGGCAAAACCTAAGGAAAAAACCACATGATTCTCGAACTGGTCGAATTCAACTCGCCGAAGGGCTGGAGCCGCCAACAGGTGGCCGAAGAGGCCCGCAACGTCATCCCGCATTGGCAGGCTAACAAGGAACTTTTGCGCAAGCATTTCCTGCTCGAGCTCAACGGCAAGACCGGCGCCGGCGTCTATATCTGGCCGACGTTGCAGGCCGCGCAGAAGGCGCATGACGAGACATGGCGGCAGTCGATCATCAAGCGTACGGGCAGCGCCCCCACCATCCGTTACTTCGATCTGTTCCTGCTGATCGACAACGAAAAAGGCACGTTCACCGAATTCCCCGCCGCCGCCGAACTGGCCGCCGCCTGAGCGCGCGCCGCTAGTCAACCACCATGCTCTGGGCCGTCTTTACGCTGATCGCCGCGGCGGCGCAGACCGCGCGCAACGCCATGCAGCGCGAGCTGACCGCGACGCTCGGCACGGTCGGCGCCACCCATGTGCGCTTCCTGTTCGGCTTTCCATTCGCGCTGATATTCCTGGCCGGCGTGCTGCTGGTGACCGGCTCGGCCCTGCCGCATCCGGGGCTCGCGTTCTGGCCGTGGGTGATCGCCGGCGCCTTCACCCAGATCGCCGCCACCGCGCTGATGCTTTCCGCCATGGGCGAGCGCTCGTTCGTCGTCGCTTACGCCTATATCAAAACCGAGCCGGTGCAGGTCGCGCTGTTCGGCCTGATTTTCCTCGGCGATAGCGTTACGCCGTTGGCCGCCGCCGCGATCCTGATCGCGACCGCCGGCGTGATCGTGATCTCGCTCAAGCCCGGCGCCGGCAGTGTCAGCACCACGCGTTCGACGCTGATCGGGCTTGGCTCCGGCTGCATGTTCGCGCTCGCGGCGATCACCTTTCGCGGCGCGATTCTGGCGCTCCAGCATCCGGACTTCGTGCTGGCCGCGACTTTCACGCTGGCGGTCGGGCTGGTGCTGCAAGCGGCGCTCTTGTCGCTCTATCTCTGGCTGCGCGACCCCAAAGTGCTGCACGACATCATGCGCGCTTGGCGGCCGTCGCTGTTCGCCGGCTTCATGGGCGCGCTTGCCTCGCAATTCTGGTTCCTCGCCTTCGCCATCGCCACCGCGGCGAGCGTGCGCACGCTGGCGCTGGTTGAGGTACTGTTCGCGCAAGCCATCTCGAAATTCATTTTCAAGCAGCCGACCACCGCGCGCGAAGCCGTCGGCATCGTGCTGGTGGTGATCGGCGTCGCGCTGCTGGTGTGGGCTTACTGAACCGGCGAATAGCGAATAGGGAGTAGCGAAAAGCGAGCAGCGACTGCCTATTCGCTACTCGCCACTCCCTATTCGCTCTTCAATTGCGCTCGTCCGGCAAAATTGGCAGCGGATGGAATTCGATGCCTTCCTCGGCAAGCCGTCGGGCTTCCTCTGGCGAAGCCTCGCCATAGATCGA
>JGI20194J14741_1000024_pt1 | contig 21541 bp, 18 predicted proteins | sample NGESurshal092012_5_FD_14741 | JGI IMG/M metagenome (IMG submission 14741) | reverse complement strand
CTGTGTTTCTAGCGCTACCCGTCGTCGGGCTCATGATCGGGCATAACCAGCTGGATCTGGTGCGCGTGGTGCGCGACCCACTCGTTCGCGCTACACTCGCGGCTCGGGTCGGGTGGTCTCCCGCGGATCTCGTTGTCGGCGGAACGTATTTGCTTGCGATCTGGTTGGCGCTCGCCACACTCAGGCGGAAGGATACAAAGCGATTCGCCGCCATCTTCTTCGTTGCGACGGCGAGTATCGTCCCGCTCGCGCTCGTCAGGATTGCGCCGAAGATCGAGCGATATACGCAAGCGACTCCAATCGCGTTCTACGAGTCTCTCCGCGGCTGCCAGTGTTATGTGGCCCCGCTCGGCTACAAGAGCTACGCGCACCTGTTCTACGCGCGGGTACCTCCCGAGCGCTCGGCGCGGGCAGCTCGAGTCGGAGGGGGGCCCGATCATTTCGAGGAATGGTTGCTAACCGGCCCGATTGACCGGCCAGCGTACTTCGTCAGCAAGATCGACAAGGCGGATCGTTGGCGCGGCCAGNCCGGGCTTCAGGCCATCGGCGAGCGGAATGGATTCGTCTTTTTCCGACGCGACCCGCCNGCGCTCATTCACACACNGGCTGATGTTGTCCCGGCGCAATAGTACGAGCGTTGCCGCCGTCGTCTTCGACGTCGACGGAACGCTCTATCGCCAGTCGACTCTGCTGCGCGCGATGCTGTTCCGTCTCGTGCGGGCATATGCACTCCACCCCGGTGAGGCGGCTGCGACTTTCCGGATCTTGTGGTCATACCGCGACGCGCTCAAACAGCTGCGAAATGAAGCTTCGCCAGGCGAATCGTTCGGGACGGACGACTCAAATGAAGCTTGGCCAAGCGATTCGTTCGGGACGCACGACTCAACCGAACAAGCCGGCGTGATGCTTGGAGAACGGCAACTGGAACTCGCGGCGCGTGGCTCGGGATATCCGGTCGCCGCGGTAAGGAGGACGGTGGAGCAATGGATGGAACAGTCTCCTTTGGATTTGATGTTAGCGGCGCGCCGGCCTGGCGTGGTGGAATGCCTGCAAACACTTCGTGGCGCCGGCGTCCGCATCGGTGCATTGTCCGACTATCCGGCGACCGCTAAACTGACCGCGATGGGTCTCTCGGCGCTTTTCGATGTGGTGGTGTGCGCACAGGACCGTGGTGTCGGGAGCCTGAAACCAAATCCGGCGGGACTTCGGATGGTACTGACACGACTCGACACACTAGCACGCCAGGCAGTGTACGTGGGTGACCGGCCCGAAATCGACGCACGCGCGGCCGGCGCCGCCGGAATGCGCTGTTACATCATCGATCGCGCGGGGCACACGGTTCGGGGTGGACGGGAGTGCGCGACTACAGGGAGCTGGGGCGCCTGCTCGCCAACGATGCCGACTAGACAGTCGACCATCCGCGGTCTTTTTGAGATCGCGCGCGTGGATCACTGGTTCAAGAATGTGTTCGTGCTGCCCGGCGTGGTCGTTGCCCTGGGCTTTGCTCCCTGAGTGCCGACGCCTCGGCGATCAGAACTTTTCTCATGCGGCTCGTCCTCGGGCTCGTGGCCGTATGCCTCGTCGCATCGAGCAATTACGTCCTCAATGAGGTGATGGACGCTCCGTTCGATCGGCATCATCCTGAAAAGAGCCAGCGTCCTGTACCGTCAGGCAGGGTGAATGTTCGGCTCGCGTACCTCGAGTGGTTGGTGCTCGCTGCAATCGGAATTGGTATGGGCGCTTTACTATCACGAGGGCTCGGCCTGGCACTCGCCGCACTCTGGGCGATGGGCTGCGTCTACAACGTTCCTCCGATCCGGAGCAAAGATATTCCGTACGTCGATGTCCTCTCCGAGGCGGTGAACAATCCGCTGAGGATGCTGGTGGGCTGGTACATCGTGAGCCCGGGCGGGCTCGCGCCAGTTTCCCTTCTCGTGAGCTACTGGATGGTTGGCTGTTACTTCATGGCCATCAAGCGCTTCGCCGAGTACCGCCACATTGGTGATCGTAGCCGAGCGATAGCATATCGCCGCTCGTTTGCGGGGATCACAGAGGAGCGCCTGCTCATCTCGATCGTGTTTTACGCGTCCGCTGCGATGCTCTTTTTCGGTGCCTTCGCCATGCGGTATCGAATTGAGCTTATCGTGTCGTTCCCGTTGATAGCGCTCGTGATGGCGATCTACCTCGCCGTCGGATTTCGCCCGGATAGCGCCGCGCAGCGGCCGGAGGGGCTGTATCGGGAACCGGCGCTCATGGCGGCGGTCGTGGCGTGCACGGTTCTGGTGGCGATACTCTTATTCACGGATCTTCCCAGCGTGAGTCGTGTGTTCGTGCCCACGCTGCCCAAGGCACCCAATGCTTCTGTTCGACCGGCGATCTCCCCCAGCGTGTTACCGTGAGCGGACTCCAGGCGAATAGCTGGTGAGATAGAGATTGAGGGAGCCGAAGGAAAGGCCCGATTTCAGCATCAGCATCATGTGGGTGCTGTCGTCGGCGAGCCACACTTCCGCGTGTCCTTTCTCTGAGAAGATCCCGGCTGTCTTGATCTGCGGCTGCACGACGATCGCGTTGAATGTTCCGGCTGGAACTGTCACCCGCTCTCGCCGAAGTACGTGAATGATGATGGGATTTCCTTCGGGCTGGAAATAGCGATCGAACTTATAGGTGTGGCCGACCTCGAGGGGAACGGTCCGCAGGAAATAGAGAAACGAAGCGTCGTCGAGCGGCTCGCGTACCGACGGGACCTCCGGTTTGTCGAGGCGCGCGTAGGTGGCCCGCTCGGGGTAGATCTCGTAGTCCCTGTCTGCGTGATACCGTCCTTCATTGATGTGCTGCACAAAGCGGAGGGAGGATAACGTCGCGGTATCGAACCAGCTCACAGTGCTATCGCGGACGCGGAAGAAGAGCGTTCCTCCCGAAATCGTGAAAATGGCGCGCCAGGCGGTGTGGCCACGTATTGTGTCGGTCCCCGCGAGCAGCATCGTCCCGTGTCCTACATGCAGCCGCCCAAAACTCACGTCGTACGAGAGACGTTCTCCAGCAGCGAAAGCGCCTTTATTGAGTGATACGACTCCTTCACCGGGCGCGGGCGCNGGCGCTGGGCGTGATTGTGCGGACATCGCGATCGCGGCGACAGTGCCNAGAAGCGGTGCCGAGAGAAAACGGGGGGCGTGTCTCAATNGAGGACGCAGTCTGAAATGCAGAGAAGAACGGAGGANGATGGGCGCAGATCCAGTCTGCACGCCGGNGNTCGTGTTAAGTCAACCTAACGAGTGCGTTAGGCCAACTGAAGACTACCTGCCGTAACCGGTCTAGCGGTCCGCCATTCCCACCGCGTCGAGCATGAACGCATAACGAAAGGCGCGCTCACGGATTTAGAAGGAGTCGCCTTGCGAGGTTCGCCGGCGGCGTCGAACCGTAGAGGAGCGCGAGGAGGACCGGATAGGTCACGCTGGGTTTGCCCGTGAGTTTGTCTGGATCGATGACGTCGTGCGGGAGGCGCAACGAGTCCGGAAACTCGAACATCGACACGCGCCCACCGGTGGCCGACCACTGCGCTGCGAGCTCGTCGATTGCGTCGCGGCTTACAGTCCGGTCGTTCGCATTTACAAGAATGCGAATGTCGCGCGCAGCAGGCGCGCGTTTGTCCGCGGCACGCCGAACAGCCGCGCCCAATCGCAACATCTGTCCGACCGCGCGCGTGCTCCAGCCGAGTGTACGATCCGGGCGCAGGCTGTCAGGAGGATCGTTTTTCGAGTAGTTGGGGACTCGCAATGTGAGATTCATCATCGGAGTCGCCACGATGGAGGAGACGTGCGCAAGACCGAGTGTTGGAGCGACGATCACCGCCCGGTCGACCTCCGGTCGGAACTGCGCTGTCCACGCGGCCACGTCGCCGCCGAGACTGAGTCCGAGAACGACGACGGTATCGCCGAGACCGCTCGCAAGATCGATCGCGGCGTCACCGACATCGCGCAGCGCTTCAGCTGTCAGGCGCCCCAGGTCGTCGGCATCTGCTCCCCGGAGCGCGTGCTGGGGAAGTCTCGGGACGAACACGTTGTCACCACTGTCGTAGAGCGTGGCGGCGAGCTTACGAAATTGACGTGGCGAGTTTGTCAGGCCGTGGAACAGCACGAACGCTCGCGGCGTGCGCGTGCCGTGAACTAGGATGATCGACTCGCCACCCGTCGCGGCCGCCGTATCGGCACGTCGAAACGCCTTCGCGAGCTGCATCGCTGCCGCGTAATCGCGCGCAGCCTTCGAGTGAGGCCCCAACGAGCGGACGCTCGTGGGGAGCGCCGTGGCCAAACCCAGATACAGCACTGCTGCCCGCCAGAGAACTCCGAAGGGACTGATGCGACTTCCCGGGATCGGATCCAGCAACCAATGCGAGCGAACCATTGGCGATGCCCCGCATGTGAGTTGAGGGTCCGTTCCTGCGGGCAATGTAGCACCTGACTCCGCCGAAGCCTCAGAGCAGGCCTCTTACGGGAGATCGGGGGAAGGGAAGCCGGTCGTCCTGTTTTATCCCGGCGGCTCGGCTGGTGTCAAGCCGCGCATTGAGGCGCCGGCTTGGGGGTTCTAAATTGCAGGTCTATGTCGAACAGAATTCTGCGCCCTCTGCTGGCGCCGGTACTTCTCCTTGCGGTCGCTTCCTGCACACCTGCGCCCCGCGCTCTCCCCACCGCGGCGCACGCGGACTCGACCGTCATCCGCCGCGATATCGAGTTCCTCGCCAGTGACCGACTCGAGGGCCGGCTCGCCGGTACACCGGGGAATGATTCCGCCGCGGCGTATCTAGCCAGACGCTACCGTTCGCTCGGCTTGACTGAGCTGGCGCCGGGTTACCTTCAGCCGTTCGATGCTCTCTCCGCGCAGGATGCGCACATGGGACGCACCCAGCCGCGCCCCACGCAGAACGTCGTCGCGCTGCTGCGCGGTCGAGATCCGGCGCTGCGCGATGAGTATATCGTCATCGGCGCGCACTTCGATCACCTGGGACGCTCGCCGATGTTCGCCATGGATCCAGAAGCCGGGGACGCGATCCGCAATGGAGCGGACGACAACGCATCCGGAACCGCTGCCGTGCTCGACCTCGCCCGATTGCTCAAGGCAAATCCGCCGCGCCGCTCCGTGATCTTCGTCAACTTCAGCGCGGAGGAGCTTGGAGTCCTCGGCTCCAGCTGGTTCGTGAACCATCCGCCCGTTCCGATAGAACGCATGGTCGCGATGCTCAACTTCGACATGGTCGGCCGGCTCAGAAACGACAAGCTGATCGTGTACGGAACTTCGACCGCCACCGAGCTGAAGGCCATCGTCGACAGCGCGAATGCCGTGGCGGGGAGCGCAATGTTCCGCATCAGCGGCGGCGGTGATGGATACGGGCCGTCCGACCAGTCTTCCTTCTACGCGAAGGACATCCCCGTTCTGCACTTCTTCACGGATCTGCACGAGGATTATCATCGCGCCACCGACGATGCTGACAAGATCAACGCGGGGGGCGAGGCGCGCGTGGTGGAGCTCGCGCTCCGCGTGGCGCGGGCAGTCGCCGACCGGCCGGCGCGGCTGACATTCGTGCATATCGCCGCCCCCGTGCGCACGGCTGTTTCCGAAGAGGGCAAGCAGACCTACCTCGGCACCGTACCTGACATGGGTGCCAGCGAAACCAAAGGACTCCTTCTCACCGGCGTGCGTGCCGGCAGTCCCGCCGATTTGGGCGGTCTCAAAGCCGGCGACGTGATTGTCGAATTGGGGGGTGTGGCGGTGAAGGATCTATACAGCTACAGCGACGCGCTCTATGCGCACAAGCCGGGTGATGTCGTGAAGATCGTGGTGCTGCGCGGCGGCGAGCGACTGGAGCTCTCCGTCACCCTGGGTAGACGCGGCGGAGGCTGACGCTTTCTCTACAGACACGCGACAGCGGCGTGCTGAGAATGAAATCCTTTCTATCAACTCCGGCTTGCGGGCCCGCGCCTGCTATCGAGCGAGCAACGACGCAGCGATAGCCGCCTGGCCAAAGCTGATGGCGCCGTCGTTCGGCCCGAGCTGGCGCGGCACGAGCACGCGCAGGCCGCGCGCCTCGAGGCGCCGGCGGACGCCGGCGAGGAGTCGCGCGTTCTGGAACGACCCTCCCCCTAGTGCCACGATATCGATGCCGGCGCCGTCCGCCACGGTGATGGCGACTGCGGCAGCCGCACGGACCAAGCTCTCGTGGAAGCGTGCCGCCAGGAGGCCAGCGTCGACGCCACGCTGGCGCTGCTCGCCGAGTGCGGCGAGCAGAGGAATGGGATCGAGCACGAGAGAGTCGCCGATCGCGCGCACCGGAAACGTCAATGGTTCGGCCGGCTGCGTGCCGGCGAGTGATTCAAGTTCCATCGCCGCCTGTCCTTCGTAGCTGGCGCGCTGCCGGAGGCCGAGAATGGCGGATGCGGCATCGAAGAGCCGTCCCATCGATGACGCGAGTGGTGCGTTGAGCCGCCGCTCGATCTGGCGCTCGGCAGTGGCTCGGTGGTCGGGCTCGACGTCGCGGAACGCCAACTCGAACGCGTCGGCGACGTCGGGCTCCAGTGACAGGTAGCCGAGCGCCACGCGCCACGGTTCGCGCGCCGCGAGGTCGCCGCCCGGGAGCGGCACATACCGCAAGTGAGCCGCGCGCCGATATCCGTTGAGGTCGGCGACCAATGTCTCGGCGCCCCACACGTGTCCGTCGTCGCCGAGCCCCGTGCCGTCGAACGCCAGCCCGACCACCAGCTTGGTGACCCCATGCTCAGCCGCCACGGCGGCGATGTGGGCGTGGTGGTGCTGCACCGCGATGGTTCTCGACAGCCCGAGCTCCTCGGCCAGGCGGGTCGAGAGGTAGCCGGGATGCAGGTCGCGCACGGCCACTTCCGGCGTGATGCGGAAGAGGTCCTGGTATCGCGCGAGAGCGGCGCGGAAGTGATCGAGACTCTCGATGCTGTCGAGGTCACCGATGTGCGGGCTCACGTGTGCTGCGCGGCCGCGGACGAGCGTGAACGTGTTCTTGAGGTGCGGGCCCACGGCGAGGAGCGGCCGCGGAGATGCAACGGGAAGCTTCAGCGCGAGTGGCGCGTATCCCCTGGCGCGGCGCATAAGAACTGGCACGCCGTCGACGACACGGGCGACCGAGTCGTCGACGCGCGAGAGGATCTCCCGGTCGTGGAGCAGGAACAGGTCCGCGATGTCGCGCAGGCGGATTCGCGCCTCGGCGTTCCCGATCGCGATTGGCTCTTCGCTAAGGTTGCCGCTGGTCATCACGAGCGGCCGGCCGACGGCATCCAGCAGGAGGTGGTGGAGCGGCGTGTACGCGAGCATCACGCCCACGCGGTCGAGCCCGGGCGAGACGGCTGGCGCGAGGCGCGAGCCGGCAGCTCTCTCCACCAGCACCACCGGACGCTCCGGGCCGGTGAGAAGATGGGCCTCCTGCGCGGAGACGGCACCGAGTGCGCGGGCCTCGCCGATGGTCCGGACCATCACCGCGAAGGGCTTGGCGTCGCGCTGCTTGCGTTCGCGGAGCCGGCGCACCACGATGTCGTTGGTCGCGTCGCATGCGAGATGGAATCCGCCGACACCGCGAATCGCGATGATCCGACCGATGCGCAACTCCGCGGCCGCGTCGCGGATGGCGGCGTCTCCTTCCGAGAGCGCGATGCCGTCCTCGCGCGCGAGCCAGACGCGGGGGCCGCACTCGGGGCAGGCCACGGTCTCGGCGTGGTGGCGACGGTCGGCCGGCGTGAGGTACTCGATCTTGCAGCGTGCGCAGAGCGGAAAGGCCGCCATCGAGGTGCGCTCGCGGTCATAGGGCAGCGAGCGGATGACCGTGTATCGCGGCCCGCAATTCGTGCACGTAATGAACGGGTGCCGAAAGCGGCGATCCGCGGGGTCGAACAGCTCGGCTTCGCACTCCGCGCAGATCGCGAGATCCGGCGTGACTGGGCGGATGCCTTCCGCGTCGGCGCTGGCGATGATCCGAAAGTCGTGCGCGCCGGCCGGCAATGCGGCGGCGAGCTCCAGGGCATCGATCCGCGCAACAGGCGGCGCCTCCGTTCGAAGCTCCTGCTGAAAAGCCTCGAGTTCCTCCGCCCCGCCCTCCACGTGAATCTCGACTGTTCCGGCGACGTTGCGCACCCAGCCGGTTAGCGCATGGCGCGCGGCCAGTCGGTATACAAACGGGCGAAAGCCCACGCCTTGCACCACGCCCGTCACGCGGAGCAACCGTGCGCCGATGGTCGGCGCCGCCGTCATCCGGACGTGCTGACCGGGCGAGCGGAATCGCGCAGGAAGTCGAACCATCCGCCGAGTCCCTCTCCAGTCAGGGCCGACACGCGGAGTACGTCGAGCGCCGGATTCACGGACAGCGCGTTGGCGACGGCGCGATCCATGTCGAAGGGAACGTGCGGCAGCAGGTCGGTCTTGGTCATAACCACGCGACGCGCGTTCTCGAACATTTTCGGGTACTTGAGCGGCTTGTCCTCGCCCTCGGTGACAGCGAACAGGACGATCATCTCCTTTTCGCCCAGGTCCCAGTTCGCCGGGCAGACGAGATTGCCGACGTTCTCGATGAAGAGCAGCCGCGTCCGCTCGAGCTCGATGGCGTTGATGGCGGTCATCACCTGCAGGGCGTCGAGGTGGCAGGCGCCACCGGTGACGACCGCGCTGACGAGGCGCGGGGTGTGCACGGCCAGCCGGTCGGCGTCGTTCTGCGTCTGCACGTCACCCGTGATGACAGCGATGTCCAGCTCCTCACCCAGGGCGCCGAGCGTGCGCTCGAGGAGCGTCGTCTTCCCCGCACCAGGCGACGAGACGAGGTTGATCGCCGTGACGCCATGGCGGGCAAGGCGCGCGCGCACCTGCGCCGCCAACTCGTCGTTGCGCGCCATCACGCGCTCGCGAACCTCAATCGTCCGGACGGCCATCATCGATCTCCAGGTATGCCACGCGCAGCACGTCGCCGCTGCAGCGCACGATGTGCGGCTTCGCTCCGGCGAAGGGCGGAGTGGCGAACACGGCTTCGAGGCAGAACTCGAGACTCGAGGGCTCGACGCCCGCGCTGTCGCCGACGTCGACGGCGACGGTCACGAGTTGCGGCGCCGCATCACCGAGTTTTTCTTCGGCGATCCGGCCGATTTCCATCGCGAGGCTCATCTCATGCACGACGCCGCCGGCTCGCGCGGCTCGCAGCGATGCCCCCATTGCACCAGGCGGGCGATCACGACGGCGACCGCGGTATCCACGGCGCGATCCACCGCCGGGCTGAGCTCGAGGCCCATCTGCACCGACTGCGGCTGCACGCCGATCGCGACCGTCTCCGCCGGAAGCTTGCCGCGCCACTCGGCGACCGCGAGGACGTCACGCAGGTCCACCTGATGCGGCGAAAGCTTGCGGGTGAGGTAAATCGGCAGCCGGTCCCGCTCGAGCACCACGACCTCACCGGGCGTGGCGCCGGCCGCGATGGCGTCAAGCAGCACCAGGCGTTCGGCGTCCTCGATGAGCGGGAGGAGGGACATTCCCCAGGTGCCACCGTCGGCCAACTCGACACCTTCCAGCGTCCACTCGTCGCGAAGGCGCGCCAGCGCCACGAGGCCGAAACCGTCATCACCCATCAGCGGATTCCCGAGACCGATCACCGCGCTGCCGTTCATGCCTCCTTCTTCGGATTTGGGTGCTCGGGCGTGGGCCACGGACTCGCCGGCACCTTGCTGATGTCGTAGTCCTCGTAGGGCTCGTCCGTGGAGATGTAGCGGCCGCCGGTGATGATCGACGACACCCTGCCTGCGCGGTCGACGTAGTCGGAGCGGATCGTGAAGTAGATGTGTATCAACGCGAAGATGATGAAGCCCCAGGTGAGCACATGGTGAACGAGCCGCACTACCTGGAGCCCGCCGAGCAGCGGCGGAACCCATGCAAAGGCGCGGAAGATGATTCCGCCCGGATTCGATTGTCCGTACATGGTGAACCCGGTCACGACCATTACAGCTGCCAGCAAGTAGAGAAGTGTGTACGCGTACTGCTGCAGGGGATCGTGCCCAACCAGACTCGGCTGCTTGTCCGGACGGAAGGTCAGGTACGCGTTCGCCGTTCGCATCGTGGTATGGAGGTTCTTCCGGGTCACGGGGAAGAGCGCCGGGAATCGCTCAAACCGATTGCCGGCGAAGAGCCAGTACACGCGCACGATGCCGGTCATGACGAACACTGCCGCGGCCGTGAAGTGGATGAAGCGCACGCGGCCCATGAGGAAGTGGGCACTCGCCTCTCCCGAAGTCATGAAGTACGGGCGACCGATATAGAACCCGGTCACGGTCAGCACGATGATGCACGCTCCCGCGATCCAGTGCATTGCACGAATCGGCGCGCTCCAAAGGTAAACCCAGGTGAAATTGCCCCGCTCGCGCCCGAGGGCGCGCCCGAGGCCGAACAACCTGGGCCGCCGTCCCGTTGCTGTTTCTCCGCGGGCGGTCATTGCACTTTCACCTCCACGACCTCCCTGCCCTCGGCGTCGAGGACGTGGACGCCGCACGCCATGCATGGATCGAAGGAATGAATGGTCCGAAGGATCTCGAGCGGTCGTTCGGGGTCCACGAGCGGGTGGTTGTCCTGGAGCGAAGCTTCATACGGACCCGCCTGTCCCTCCGCGTCACGCGGCGAGCAGTTCCAGGTCGACGGCACGACGCACTGGTAGCGAGCGATCTTGCCTGACTCGATCTGCACCCAGTGACCAAGGGCTCCGCGCGGCGCGTCGAGATAACCGTAGCCCTCGGCCTTCGTCGGCCACGACTGCGGATCCCACTTGTCCTTCGTGAACGTCGCCACGTCGCCGTTGCGAATGCGACCGTTCAGTTCTCCGAGCCACTGTTCCATCTTGCGTGCGAGCAGAACCGTTTCGATGCCGCGCGCGGCGGTCCGCCCAAGTGTGGAGAAGAGTACCTCGGGACCGACCTTCAGCTTGCCGAGGGTCTCGCCTACCATCGCCTGGACATCTTTGTGGCCGCTCGCGTATGCGACGAGCATCCGCGCCAGCGGCCCCACCTGCATCGCCCTCCCTTCGTACCGGGGCGCCTTCATCCACGTGTACTTGGTCTCGTCCTGCAGATACTTCCACGGCGGCTTGGGGCCGGTGTACTTCGGGGTCGTTTCCCCTTCGTAGGGATGCAGACCGACCGCGTCCCCCTTCTCATACTCGTACCACGAGCTGTGGATGAACTCGCGAACTTTCTTCGGGTCGTACTCGTGGACCTTCGTGAGATCCTTGTCGAGGATGATCCCGCGCGGAAAGTAGAGCGTGTCCAGGTCCCGCACGTCACCCTCGGGAAACTCCCCGCAGGCGAGGAAGTTGGGCACGCCGCCGCCAATCGCACCCCATTCCTTATAGAAGCCGGCGATGGCGACGAGGTCGGGCCAGTACACCTGCTCGACGAACGCGCGCGCCCGCGTGATCATGCCGGTGAGGTCGGTGATCCGTTCGGCGTTGATCGTAGATGCATTGTCGAGGTTGATCGCCGACGCCATGCCGCCCACCAGAAAGTTCGGGTGCGGGTTCTTGCCGCCGAACACGGTGTGAAGGCGAATCACGTCGCGCTGCCAGTCGAGCGCCTCGAGGTAGTGCGACACCGCGAGCAGGTTGACCTCGGGTGGCAGCTTGTACGCCGGGTGGCCCCAGTAGCCGTTCGTGAAGATACCGAGCTGGCCGGTGCCGACAAACTTCTTGAGCCGGGTCTGCACGGCCCGCAGTTCCGACTCGCCATTGTTGGGCCACGGCGACAGGGATTGCCCGATTTTCGCCGCGGCAGCAGGATCGGCCGAGAGCGCGCTCACCACGTCCACCCAGTCGAGCGCGTGCAGGTGGTAGAAGTGAATGACGTGATCCTGGATGAACTGCATCCCGTTCACGAGGTTCCGGATGGTGTTCGCGTTCGCCGGAATCTTGATGTTCAGGGCGTCCTCCACGGCGCGGCAACTAGCCACAGCGTGAACGACGGTGCAGACACCGCAAATGCGCTGTGTGAATGCCCACGCGTCGCGCGGATCGCGCCCCTGCATGATGATCTCGATGCCGCGAAACTGCGTCGACGACGCCCACGCCTTGGCGATCTTCCCGTTCTCGGACTGCGCCTCGATGCGCAGGTGGCCCTCGATGCGGGTGATCGGATCTACGACAACCCTGGTTCTAGCCATCGTCATTCTCCGTTTCGGTCCCGGTCTCCGGCACCTGGTGGGTCGCTTTGCGGCGCCTGATCTGCGTGTATACGGTGGCGGCTGCGTGCGTCGCGATGCCGGCGGCCGCGCCAATGGCGAGCGCGGCGCCGATAGTGTCGACGCGCTGTTCCACCGGGAATCCGCCCACATTCGGGAGGCGTCCGTAGAAGGGCGTCATCGTGTCCCAAAAGTTCGGCTCGGTGCAGCCGATGCAGGGATGGCCGGCGCCGATGGGCCAGCTCGTGCGCGTATTCCACTGGAAGATCGGGCACGGCGAGAACGTCTCCGGACCTTTGCACCCCACGGAGTACAGGCACCATCCCTTGCGTGCGGACTCGTCGTCGAACGACTCGACGAACTGTCCTGCGTCGAAATGTGCGCGGCGCGAGCACTGGTCATGGATGCGCTTGCCGTAGGCGAAGAGCGGCCGCCCCTCGCGATCCACGGACGGCAGGCGCCCGAACGTCAGGTAGTGCACGACGGTCGCGGTGACCGTATCCCCGATTGGTGGACAGCCCGCGATGTTCACGATCGGCCGGTTCTTGATGATGTCACGCACGCCCACCGCGCCCGTCGGGTTGGGGCGCGCCGCCTGCACGCTACCCCAGTGCGCGCACGCGCCGACGGCAAGGATCGCGGCGGCGCCCTCGGCGGCTTCCTTCACCAGATCTTCAGCGGTGCGTCCACCGACCATCGTGTAGATGCCGCCCTCTTTCGTGGGGATCGACCCAGTCACCACGAGCACGTACTTCCCCTTGTTGGCGGCCATCGCACTCTGCTTGGCCCGCTCGACAGCTTCACCCGCGCCTGCCATGAGCGTGTGATTGTAGTCGAGCGATACGACGTCGAGGAGAAGGTCGCCGATGGTCGGGTTGGCGGTGCGGAGCACGCTCTCGACGCAGCCGGTACACTCCTGCAGCTGCAGCCAGATGACGCTCGGCCGCTTCACCGCTTCGAGCGCCTTGAGGACGCGCGGGCCGGCGGCGCTGCCGAGACCGAGTACGACAGCGATCTCAGTGCAGAACTTCACAAAATCGCGGCGCGAGATACCGCGCGACTCGAAATGCTGACCTAGGGTTTCGCCTTCGGTCCAAGCGTACGCGGAGGGAGTAATCATCGGAACCTCGGGATGGCGTGAGTCACCCTACGACACGATGTGCGACGCGACTGTCAGGAAAAGGAGGAATGCTCGTACAGGTTATCCGCACACCGCGAATCGCCCCGAATCCAGAGTGAAATGTTCCCCTAACAGATGCGGGGAAGCTGGTCCCCAGGCAGGAGGTCAACGATGCGTGTACCGCCGAGCGACGTGCGCAGGGCCACTACCCCGGGGTGACCGGCGATCACGCGGCCGATCTGGAGCGCTCCCGCGCCCAGTGGGTGCGAGCGCAGCGCCGCCAGCACACGCTCGGCGTCGCCGGCGGGGACGAAGGCGAGCAGGATGCCCTCGTTGGCTACATAAAGAGGATCGAGCCCTAGCACTTCGCACGCAGCGCGTACGTCGTCCGGCACGGGAAGCACGGTGTCGTCGATCTCGACACCGACTCCGGATGCTGCCGCAATCTCGTTGAGCGCGCTCGCCACGCCGCCGCGCGTTGGATCGCGCAGCACGTGCACGTCTACGCGCGCCGTGCGCAGGCGCTCGACGAGGCCGACAAGGCATGCACTGTCGCTGGTGATGGTCGTCTCGAACGCCAGCCCTTCACGCGCGGCCATGATCGCCATGCCATGGCGGCCGATGGCGCCGCTCACGATCACCACGTCGCCGGCCCGCGCGCGCTCCGGCGCCGGGCGGAATTGCGCGTCGGCCGCCCCGATGCCGGTGGTGTTGATGTAGAGACCATCGGCCTTGCCGCGCTCCACGACCTTCGTGTCACCGGCCACGACGGGCACCCCCGCCAAGCTCGCCGCATCCGCCATCGAGCGAACGACGCGGTCGAGGATGTCGAGAGGGAGTCCCTCCTCGAGTACGAAGCCGGCCGCCAGGCACACGGGCCGCGCCCCCATCATTGCGATGTCGTTCAGCGTGCCGTGGACGGCAAGCGACCCGATGTCGCCTCCCGGGAACTCCAGCGGACTCACGACGAACGTATCGGTCGAGACTACGACCTCGACTCCCGCGACATTCACCACCGCGCCATCACCGAGTTGCGCCAGGGCCTCGTTGGCGAGCGCTGGAAGGAAGCGCTGGCGAAGCAGCGCCGCGCTCATCTTCCCGCCGGAGCCGTGACCCAGTTGCACGCGGTCGGAAGCATCGAGCGGCGCCGGGCAGGCGAGCGTGACCGAACTCACGGCCGTCACGACACCGCTCCTGCCGTCGCGGGGTCGCCGGACCCGCGATACTTCGCGAGATGGTAGTACGCCGCGCACGCACCCTCGGCGGATACCATCAGCGCGCCAAGTGGATGCTCGGGAGTGCAGCGGGTGCCGAACGCGGGGCATCGCGGCGGCTTGAGCTTTCCCGTGAGCACTTCGCCGGCGTGGCACTCGGCGGGTTCGTTTACGTGAAAGTCGCCCAGGCCGAACTTCAGCTCCGCGTCGAATGCGGCGAACTCCGGCCTGAGCCGCAGGCCGCTCATCGGGATCTCGCCGATGCCGCGCCACTTCCGGTCGGCGAGCTCGAAGACATCCTGCACGCGCTTGCGGGCCGCCGGCGTTCCCTCCCGCCGCACGGAGCGCACGTACTGGTTCTCCACGCTGTAGCGGCCGGCCTCGAGCTGCTGCACGGCCATCAGCATCCCCTCGAGAATATCGAGCGGCTCGAACCCCGTGACGACGATCGGGACGCGATATCGCATCGCGAGGGGCTCGTATTCCGTCCATCCCATCACCGCGCAGACGTGGCCGGCGGCGAGAAACCCCTGCACGCGGTTGTCCGGCGATTGCATGATCGCGCTGATCGCGGGCGGGACGGTGACGTGCGAGACGAGTACGGTGAAGTTCGGCACGCCGAGCTCGCGGGCCCGCCACACGGCCATCGCGTTCGCGGGGGCCGTGGTCTCGAACCCGACGGCGAAGAAGACCACTTCGCGATCCGGGTGGCGACGCGCGATCTCGAGCGCGTCGAGAGGCGAGTACACGACGCGCACGTTGCCGCCGCGCGCACGAACCTGTTGCAGGTCGCAGTCGCTGCCCGGCACACGCAGCATGTCACCGAACGAAGTGAAGATCACGTCGGGACGCGCGGCAAGCATGAGCGCCTTGTCGATCTGCTCGAGCGGGGTCACGCACACCGGGCAACCGGGTCCGTGGATCATCTCGATCGCGCCATCGAGCAGCTCGTCGAGTCCCTCCCGCACGATGGTATGCGTCTGGCCGCCGCACACTTCCATGAGCGTCCACGAGCGCGTGGCCGTGCGCTTGATCCGCTCGATCAGCGGGCGCGCGATCGTCGCGTCTCGGTACTCGGTGAGGTACTTCACGGTGCCCTGCTCCCGGGTGCGGGCGCAGCGGATTGTTCGGCGAGCGCCGCATCGGCCACCTCCCCAATCCAGTCGAGTTCGTCGAGCCGGCTCATCTCACGGAGCACTTCGAAGGTGCGGCGCGCCTCGGCTTCGTCGACCTTCGAGATCGCGAAGCCCACGTGCACGATCACGTAGTCACCCACGCCGGCGTCGGCCTGCACGTACGACAGGCACACCTCGCGCCGCACGCCGCCGAAGTCCACCACTCCCATGGGGAATCCGCCGTCGTCCCGAAGCTCGACAATCCTGCCGGGAATGCCCAGGCACATCGGACGCACTCCGTGTGATGATCATGCGAACCAGCTCGCGACGAGCCGATTTCCGGGCCCCCGCGCCGATCACGCCCAGACATATAGGACGCGCCGACAGTCAGCGCTCTCGGGCTTGACCTGATTGTTTGACAGGAATTCCCCTACACACGCCGCGCTGATCACCAAGCGCGCGCGCCGGGGCCTCGTTATGGTGAGTGGCTCACAGCCACAACGGACACCATTCAGAGTTGGATAGATATCTTATCGAAGCTGCACACCGGTTCCCGAGGCGGCGTAAACCAGGCAGGCGCCAGTAAGGATGTTCACAATGCGAACGACCCCAAATAAATCCGAAGCCGAGACGGCGCCCTCGAAGCCGGCAAACGCCACGCCCCCTGACATCGCCCCCGTGCCGATCCCCCGCGAAAACGGGGCGGATCATTCCACTCAACTATTGGAAAAGGCGCGTGCCGATACCGATACCGTCCTGAAGGAGCTTGGATCGCAACTGGACGGCCTGAGCGAGGCGGAAGCCGATTCCCGCCTGAAGCAGTTCGGGACGAACGAGATTGCCCGAGAGAAGCGTCAATCGGCCCTGATGCGCCTCTTGGGTAACATCAAAAATCCGTTGGTCCTTCTGCTCCTGGCGCTGGGCACAATCTCCTTTCTGACCGGCGACCTGCGGGCGACGGTGGTCATTTTCGTGATGGTCGTTCTGGGCGTGGTGTTGCGTTTCGTCCAGGAGATGCGTGCCGATAACGCGGCCGAGAAGCTCCAGGCGATGGTCAGCAACACGGCGACGGTGGTGCGAAGCGGCAAGGAAGGAGAAGTATCGCTCAAGATGCTGGTGCCTGGCGATATCGTCCGGCTGGCAGCCGGTGACATGGTGCCCGCCGACGTGCGCGTGCTTTCCGCCAAAGACTTGTTCCTGAATCAGGCGGCCCTCACCGGCGAAGCCCTGCCGGTGGAGAAAAAAGCCGCCCCGGCGCCGGCGAACGTTCAGAACCCGCTGGAACTTCCCAACATCTGCTTCCTGGGCTCCAACGTGGAGAGCGGATCCGCGACGGCCGTGGTCATCCATACCGGGGCCCGGACCTACTTCGGATCACTGGCCGTCAGTATTGTCGCGCAGCGCCAGCTAACCAGCTTCGACAAGGGCATCAACAAGTTCACCTGGTTGATGATCCGCTTCATCGCCGTGATGGTCCCGGCGGTTTTCCTCATCAACGGACTGAGCAAGCACAACTGGCTGGAAGCTTTCCTGTTTGCCCTGGCAGTGGCCGTCGGGCTGACCCCCGAGATGCTGCCCATGATCGTGACCGTCAACCTGTCCAAAGGCGCGCTGGCGATGGCGCGCAAGAAAGTGATCGTCAAACGCCTGAACGCCATCCAGAATTTCGGGGCGATGGACGTGCTGTGCACCGACAAGACCGGCACCCTCACCCAGGGCAAGATCGTTCTCGAAAAGCATCTGGACGTGCACGGCAATCCCAGCGAGAAGGTGCTGCATTACGGCTACCTGAACAGCTACCACCATACCGGGTTGAAGAACCTGCTCGACGAAGCAATTCTCGACCACGAGGAGCTGGAAGAACGCCTGAAGATGAAAGAGCAGTACCGCAAGATCGACGAGATTCCTTTCGACTTCGTGCGCCGGCGCATGTCGGTGGTGGTGGAAGATGAAACCGGGTTGAACACGCTGATCTGCAAAGGCGCGGTGGATGAAGTGATGAGCCTGTGCACCCGGGTGGAAGTCAAAGGGGAGGTCATCGAAGTTCTGCCCGAGCACGACGCCAAACGCCGGCAGTTGGCGGACGATCTCAACGGTCAGGGCTTCCGGGTGATCGCCCTGGCGTACAAGAAAATGCCGAATGCCCCGGATGAACCAGTCTATTCGGTCAAGGATGAATCGGACCTGATCCTACTGGGTTTTCTGGCCTTCCTCGACCCGCCCAAGGACACTGCGACAGAGGCGTTGAAGCGGCTTCACAGCCGGAACGTGGACGTCAAGGTCCTGACCGGCGACAATGAGATCATCACCGCCTACATCTGCAAGGAAGTGGGCATGCCGGTAGAGCATCTCTTGCTCGGCTCCCAAATCGAGGCGATGAGCGAGACGGAGCTGGCCGCCGCCGCCAGCGTCACCAGCGTCTTTGCCAGGCTGGTCCCGGCTCACAAGGAGCGCATCATCCGCGCGCTCCAAAGTAAGGGCCACGTGTTGGGGTTCATGGGCGATGGCATCAANGACGCNCCGGCTTTGAAGGCCGCCGATGTGGGCATCTCGGTGGACAGCGCGGTGGACATCGCCAAGGAGTCATCCGACATCATCCTGCTGGAAAACAGCCTGCTGGTACTGGAGCAGGGCGTGCTGGAAGGCCGGCGGGTGTTCGGCAACATCGTCAAGTACATCAAGATGGCGGCGAGCTCGAACTTCGGAAACATGTTCAGTGTCGTGGGGGCGAGCGCGTTCCTGCCTTTCCTTCCGATGTTGCCGATCCAGGTGCTGACCAACAACCTCCTGTACGATTTCTCGCAGACCACCATCCCGACCGACCAGGTGGACGCTGAGTGGTTGATCAAGCCGCGCCAGTGGACGATCAGCAAAATCCTGCGTTTTATTTTGTTCATCGGGCCGATCAGCTCGATCTTCGATTACCTGACGTTCTTCATGATGCTGTACCTGTTCAACTGCTGGCACAACCCGGCCCTGTTCCGCACCGGCTGGTTCGTGGAGTCGCTCTTCACCCAGACGTTGATCATCCATGTCATTCGCACCAACAAGATCCCTTTCATCGAAAGCCGGGCGAGTTGGCCCCTCATCCTCACGTCAGTGATCATCGTCGCGGTCGGCGCCTGGCTGACGGTTTCGCCCTTGGCAAACACGCTCGGGTTTGTCCCGCTCCCGCCGCGGTACTGGCTGTATCTGGCCATCATGCTGCTGGGCTATGCGATTCTGACACAGGTGGTGAAGACCTGGTTCATTCGCAGGTTTGGCGAATGAACCCTCCGTCGGCATAGCGGCTGTCGCTGCCGGAGCGCGAAGCCCCCTCGAAAGGCCTGTATCCTGACGCGGTGTTCCTACGGCATCACGGGGAGGACCACGTGTGACGCGCGATCTGCCGAGTGGAATACGCGCTGCGTCGTGCGATGAAAATCCGCGTCCTTCGCCTGGAAGATGTTCATGAACGTGCCCGGGTTCCGGTCGATCATCGGGAACCAGGTGCTCTGCACCTGTACCATGATACGGTGGCCCGCGCGGAACGTATGGAACGCATCGTTGAGCGTGAACCTGACCGGCGTCGCGGCGCGTGGAACGAACGGCTTGGGGGCGGACATGCTCTCACGGAACTTCCCGCGCAGCACGTCGCCGCGCACCAGCATTTCGTAGCCCCCCAACGGCCGCGCCCAGTTCCCCGGGCCCGACGGCGTGCGCGTGCCCGATGACATGAGGGTGTCGGGGAAGACATCGATCAGCTTGACGATCCAGTCGCAGTCGGTGCCCGACGTGGATACCACGAAGTCCGCGACGATCGGCCCCGCGATGGTCATGTCGCGAGTAAGGGCTGTAGTCTCGTACACCAGCACGTCGGGGCGCTCGGATGCGAAGCGCTGGTCTTCGTCCATGAACGCGGGGTTGTACCAGTGCCTCGTCTCGGCGGTGTAGGGAACCGGCTTGGCCGGATCGCTGACGTACTCGTCGAAGCTTGCGCCGGTAGGGGGCGCGGTGAATGCGAGCCGGCCGTCAGCCTGTAGATAGAGATTGGTGTTGGTCGTGTTGGCTGGCGGCCACTTGTCGAGGAAGAGCCACTGGTTGGTGCCCGTCTCGAACATCGCGGCTTCATAGGCACGGGGAGCGGGTCCGTTCTTGAGATAGTGATTGAAGAACGGCACTTCGATGCTGTCGGTGAAGAAGTCATCCGTCTTCGATCCCCAGCCCAGCACGCCGAGCGTGTCGCCGCTGCCGCGGTTCCACTGGCCGTGGGACCACGGTCCCATCACCAGCCGGTTGACGAGTCCGGGATTCTGCTTTTCAGCCGCGGCGTACGCGTTGAGCGCGCCCCACTGGTTCTCGGTGTCGAACCAGCCGCCGACCCAGAGCATCGCGGCCTTGAGATTCTTCAGATGCGGTCTGGCGCTTCGCGCTGCCCAGAACGAATCCCACTGCGGATGGCTCGACAGTGAATCCCAGAAGGCGACGCGATTGTGGAAGTAGCGCGGATTGACGTTCGAGAGCGCGCCGAGTTTCAGGAAGAACGCGTAACCGTCGGGCGTGCCGTGGTCGAAGCCTGGGTCCGGCGTGCTTTTGGGACTGGGGCGGGGCCAGCCGAAAGAGCTGTAGAAGTCGAACGCGTGCGGGAGAAGCAGCGCGCCGTTGTGAAAGAAGTCGTCGCCGCTCATCCACTCGGTCACCGGCGCCTGCGGAGAAACCGCCTTGATCGCGGGGTGCGCCGAGATCGCGGCCATCGAGGAGTAGAACCCCGGGTACGACGTGCCGCGCACGCCGATGTTGCCGTTGTTGAAGGGCACATTGTGGATCAGCCACTCGGCGGTGTCGTATGTGTCGGTGGACTCATCGATGTCGCGATTCGACTTGCGCGCGACGATGACGGGACGCACGTCGGCGAATTCCCCTTCGGACATGTAGCGTCCGCGCACGTCCTGCCGGACGATGATGTACCCCTGATGCATGTAGGCGCGGACCTGATTGTCGACCGCCTGGGGGACGCTGTCGCGCCCGTACGGCGCCACGCTGTACGGCGTGCGCGTCAGGACGATGGGATGGCGCGTGGATGTGTCGCGGGGCGTGAAGATGGATGTGAACAACCGCACGCCATCGCGCATTGGGATGAGGACTTCGCTCTTGGTGAAATTGGCGCGGATGAAATCGGCGTCCTGAGCGCGCGCGGTGAGCGGCAGCGCGAGCAGGGCGAAGCCGAGGATGATGCGTTTCACAGGGGCTCCGGAAGTTGCGGGGTTGTTGGACTGTATGGCGCGCACTACATCGCGAGGCGCCATGGACATCATACGCCTGGATCTGGACAAGCGCGAGAGACGGCGGAGGGTATCACTACTCTTGCGCCCTGATAGCTAATTAGCTATCATGAAACATGCCGAATAGGGTTGCCGCCGCGGAGCTGCTCGCCTTGGCCCGGGAGCGGGCGGGAATGTCGCAGCGCGAGCTGGCCCGAAAGGCCCGCACCGCTCAGTCCGTCGTCGCGCGCATCGAGCTTGGCGACACCAGCCCATCCTGGGCGACGCTGAGCCGACTCCTCCAGGCGGCCGGGTTCGTCCTGTCCGCGGGTCTCAAAAGAATTCACGTCGATCCCGCTCTCCTCGATGATGTGCCGCGGATACTGCGCCTCACCCCCGAGGAGCGGCTGCGCGAAGCAGGCCAGGTGAGCCGTTTCATCGCCGCCGCCCGGCGTGTCTGACGTCGCGCCGTTCGACCCGGAGAAAATGATTCGTACGCTGAGCCGCCATCACGTCCGATTCGTACTGATCGGCGCGCTCGCGGCACGGCTCCATGGCTTTCCCCGGCTCACCGCTGACGCTGACATCACGCCCGCCAGCGACAANAAAAATCTCGAGCATCTGGCGGCCGCACTCAAGGATCTC